>Ga0193952_1000360_pt1 | contig 19395 bp, 18 predicted proteins | sample BB_3_MG_FD_140368 | JGI IMG/M metagenome (GOLD analysis project Ga0193952, IMG submission 140368) | Microbial mat bacterial communities from the Broadkill River, Lewes, Delaware, United States - BB_3_MG | ecosystem: Environmental > Aquatic > Freshwater > River > Microbial mats | place: USA... | reverse complement strand
TATTAAAAATAGTTTTTTCAGCAACTTCTATTTTTTGAACAAATCCTGTTTTATCGGAATTTATAAGTTTTGAAATGTTTAGGTATTTATAACCAGCCGATCTTTTAATAGGATAACATTCATCTTTTAGTTTTAAAGCCATTTCATTCAATGGAGAATTACCAGTAGAACCTTCAGCCAATAATTTAGGTAAATCTTTTCCTCCTTTGACCCAGGTAGGTAAAGCGATAGAAGTGTTTGGAAACCCAACCATAGTCCATATAGTTGTTAGGTCACTTGATTCTTTTGGTTTTACACCTTGAATTAAGATTGCAGATGAAGATCCGTGACGTGTAATAAAATCGCCCGAATTAATAAAATGATCACCTTCAGGAGCTGTTTCAAATTCTTTTCTGAAGTCTTTGTTTTGAACTGCGTGTTTAAAAGATCTTGAAAAATCCTGAATTATTGTTTGATAATTTAGTTTTCCCATTGATTCTGCTTGATAAAATAAGTCTTGTGCCGTTTGAAATCTTATAAAACCATAACCAATATCTTTTTTCCCAGTGAAAGAAAAATTTGTTCTTAAAATATATCCGTTTGGAGCTTCAGCTGAATCATTTGCATCAAATTTTGTAAATGTATTGTTATTTACTTCGTAAAATGAAGCGCCTCCATTTGCATCAATTACACCGAAATGTGCTGCTAAACCCATTGGTTTAGGTAAGTTTTTAAGTAAGTTTTCAAAATCTTCAAGGGTAGCACATTCTTGAAGGGCTTTTTTCATAATATAACCTTCACGATCTTTTATTGAAGTAGAATCATTTAGATTTACGTTAAATGATGCGCTATTCATAATAGAAAATCCTTTTGAATTAGCTCCACCCCAAACTTGTTCTCCTTTTAAATCTTCAGAATTTACCAGTCCAACATAATTGTATTTGCCATCATTGAAATACATCATTTTATTTTTTAAATAATCGGTATCTCTAAGTTTCCAAATCATTGGTCGACCATCTTTGGTATATTTTCCTGAAATTACAGCAGTAGTACAGCCAAACCCAATATTAGTTATGAATAGAGTAATAAGAAGTATTAATATTTTTTTCATTGAATAAAACAATTTAAATTTTATAATTAACTCAAAATCAATCGCCAAAATATTTCTTTAGTAAAACTCGTTTTGTAGAGATAATTATAGTGTTTCAGCGATTTTTTTGACACATAAATTTAAGCTTATTTTATTTTAGGAACGTCTATTTTATATATCAAATTAGATATTATTTTACTCTAAAATGATGCTATTTTATGAATTTGTTTATTTTTTTCTATAAACCCTATGCCAATTTCATTGTGTTTATTCCTTATAGGCGCCAGAAGAATAAGTAAGTTCATAACTATGAGTGTAAATTTCAAAAACAATTCCAAAAGGATCTTCCACATAACACATTTTAAAGGGTTTATCGCTTGGGTAATATTCTCTAATAGGCATTCTTTGTTTACCTCCATAAGATGTGATTTTATCTATTAGCTGTTCAATATTTGGGTCTTGAATGCAAAAATGAAAGAGTCCGGTGTTGAAAGGATTAAATTCTGGAGTTTCTTTAACTCCGTTTGGAAAGGAAAATAATTCAACTCCTATCCCATCTGATGTGGATAAATGTGCTATTTCGAACTCTTCCCAGTCTTCACCAAATACATCTATACACATTTGCCCTATAGCAGTTTCTTTTTCTTTCTTTACTAAAGATGGTTCCATAATTATGTACCATCCCATTACTTCTGAATAGAATTTTACAGCATCTTTTATATTTGGAACTGTTATACCAATATGTGAAAATGATTTCGGATAATTTTTTATAGTTGTCATATATAATAATTTAGATCGCAAAATTATAGTATATTTGTCTTTTAAGTAATAACTTACTAAAAAGTATTATAGTACCCTAAAGGGGTAAAAAGAATAAAATCAATGAATGAGAATGAAAAAATTTAAAAAAAATAATAGTTGTCCTTTAAACTATACCATGAATTTAATTGGTACAAAATGGAAACCTCTAATTTTATTTCATTTATTAGAAGGAGCATTACGATCTGGAATGTTACAGAAAAAGATTCCAGGAATTTCCAATAAAATGTTTACTCAAACCGTAAGAGAATTAGAAAAAGATGGATTACTAACAAGAAAAGTTTACCCAGTAGTTCCTCCAAAAGTTGAATATAAATTAAGTGCTAGAGGAAAATCACTTGAGAATATTTTAAAAAGTTTGGATAAATGGGGTTTAGAGGATAGCCTGAATAAATAATAGAGTTTTAGGATATCAGTATAATTGAATATTAGGAAATTTAATGTATAAAATTAATTCTCTTTAATTGCACTCAATATTTCTTGAACTTTCTCTAAATCTGAAGTTGGTACCTGAAGCTCAACCTCAAATGAGGGAACATAATTCATAATTTGTGTAGTTAGCTCATTTTTCAAAAAACATTTTATGCCTTCTGATTCTAATTTACTTTTTAATACTAAAAGTTCTGATTCGAGATGTGATTTTTTAATTGTTACTAGGCTCATATTTCAATTTTTTTTATTTTGAATAAAGGTAATAATTTAAGTACCTTATTTTACAATTTTATTTTGTTAATTTATGAATCATTCCATTAAAAATAAAGCCATGGAAGGGGAGAACAGCATACCAATAAAAACGTCCCAATAATCCTAAGGGGCGAAAGGTGGCAGTTTGTATTAATTTATTCTCAACTATTCTAAATTCTAACCATGCTTCTCCAGGAAGTTTCATTTCAGCAAATAACAACAATCGACCTTCAGTTTTATTGGCATATAAAACTCTCCAAAAATCTAATACATCACCTGTATTTAAAGAATTTTCAGAAGTACGTCCTCTTCTTAAACCAACGCCACCAAATACTCTATCCAAAAAGCCTCTTAGTTTCCATAGCCAGGTTCCATAATACCAGCCATTTTCACCTCCAATACTCCATATTTTATCAATACAATCTTTTCGAGAAGTGAATGTTTTTTCTTTTTTATCTTGAAAACAACCAAATGTTGGTACCTGAATAAATTCAGAAATATTAAAGTTGAAATCGCTACTAATAAAAGCGTCTTTCCAGCTAGAAATTACTTCATTTCTTTCAATTTTACTAAAAGCTTTTTCTATTGACATTTGATAACTAATCGGTTCAATATCTAATATTTCGTTTATTTCATTGTTACGACAAATCACTTCTATTTTCATGCTGTTGACTAAAGCTACAGCCAGTTTATATGAAGTTGACGTTACAAAGTATAACCAATAAGAAGAAAGTTTAGGAGTCATAACAGGAACAATGAATATTGAACGTTTTAAATTTCTTTTCCTACCTAATTCTAAAAGCATATCCTTGTACGATAGGATATCTGGCCCTCCTATATCAAAATCTTTATTAAAAGTTTTTGGGTTGAAGATCGTTTTAGAAAGGAACTTAAGGACATCTGAAATTCCAATTGGTTGACATTTTGTTTTTAACCATTTTGGAGTAATCATTACTGGGAGTTTTTCAACTAAATCTCTCATAATTTCAAAGGATGCGCTTCCTGATCCTATGATAATTCCGGCTCGTAATGTTGTAAAATTATAAGTACCTTTACTAAGTTCTGTTTCAACGTTTTTTCTTGAAGTTAGGTGCTTAGATAAATCAGATTCATTAATAATACCACTTAAATAAATAACATGCTGTACCTTGGTTTTACTTATAGCATTTCTGAAATTAAAGGCAGATTCCAGCTCTAATAACTCATAATCGGATGTTGCCGACATGGAATGTACTAAATAATAAGCACCATCAATATCAGAAGGGATACGTTTTAAAGAGTCTTTATCTAATAAATCAATTTGAATAATTGAAATTCTTGATTTTAATGATTGAGGAGGATTAAATCTTTTAATATCTCTTACACAGCAAACCACATCATGACCAATTTCTACCAATATTGGAAGAAGTCGTTTACCTATATATCCAGATGCTCCAGTTAGTAGTATTTTCATAAGTTATTTTAATGTTTTTAGAAAAAAAAGCTATGGGTAACTGTTGATTTGGTTAAAGTTACATTAATTTCTCTATTTTAATTTGTTGGTTTTGAGTTTTGTTAATGTCAAAATGGGTTATATTTTTTTAACTATGTACATAAGATATTTTGTCTCTGACTTATGTCCAGATTCTTTGTCTTCATATTTATATATTAATGAAGAATCATTTAAAACTTTAAAATTCAATTTTGTGTTTTCAATTGTTTCCTTTAGTATTTTAACTTTTGAGCCAGTATTTTGGATGCAAATACATAATAGAGCTCCTTTGTTAATTTGAAGATTTTTTTTTGCGCAATTAGCTTCCACTATATGGAGTTCCAAAAATACCAACAGCAAGTTCAGCCCAAAGCAGGAAAAGGATTATAAAAAGAACTATACAGGCAACAACCCGATGTTTTGGTTTTTTAATTTTTCTTAAAGAAAATTCACAAGCTAAACCAGTTCCTAATAAAAGAAAACCGGCTACTACAAAATCTAAAAAATTCCAGTTTACTTCATCTGTGAACTGCATTGCTATCAAGGGAATAAGCAACAGTATTATGGTTATAAAAACGATGAGAAGAGGTCTTTTGTTCTTCATAATTTTAATTGAATTTTAGATGAATACTCAAATTTAGTAATTTTATATTCAAAAAAATCTAAGCTTAAAACTTATTGTTTTTTCTTTGCTTTTTTACATTTTTGATCATTTTTCCGAAATTTTTGTCTTTCTTTTTTCTTTCAGCAATTGTAGAATCAAAAAAATCTTTTTCACGTTGCATTTTTTGAAAATTTATATACGATTCTGATTCAATTTCTTCGTTTTCAAGAGCTTCTAATATGGCACAACCTTTTTCATTTGTATGTGTACAATCTTTGAATTTGCATTTGTAAGAAAGGTTTACAATATCATCAAAAGTTATTTCTAATCCTCTAGAATCACTGGTTATTCCGATTTCTCTCATTCCAGGATTGTCAATTAATATTCCATAGTTTGAAACAATTAACGCTCTATGAGTTGTAATATGTTTTCCTCTATCAATACTCTCACTTATTTCTCCGGTTGTCATTAAATTTTCACCAATTAAATTATTAATTAAAGTTGATTTTCCAACGCCTGAAGAGCCTAGTAAACAATAGGTTTTTCCACTCGTTAATATGGCTTTAATTTTGTTTAGCCCTACCTGTGACTGATTGCTAATTGCAATAATTTGAACATTTTTAATACGTTCTTTAATTTGACTTAATATTTTTATTAATTCTGAATTTTCTATTAAATCAATTTTACTTAAAACTACAATTGGATTTATTTTGGCAGAATAACAAATAGTTAGATAACGCTCAATTCTATTAAGGTTAAAGTCTCTATTTGTGGATTGTACAATTAATCCAAAGTCAATATTTGTTGCAATTATTTGAGTTTCACCTAATTTTCCAACAGCTTTTCTTTCTAGAATTGAGCTTCTTGGATACACTGAATGAATTAAGGCTTTATTTTCATCATATTCTGATAATGCAACCCAATCGCCAACACAAGGCAAATCATTCTTTGTTTCCGCTGTAAATCTTAAATTCCCTATGAGTTCTGCTTCAAATTCGTTATTGGTTGTTTTTACTTTATATCTATCTTTATGTTCAGAAATTACTCTACCAACTCCAAATGAATTTAAATTTAATTCTTTTCGGAGTGTGGTTAATTCATCTGTAAACCCCAAATCTTTAAGTGTCATAAATTAATTTATTTTGATATAATTGTTATTTTGAGTTGGATTTACTGAGGTTTAATTTAGGAATTATCCATCTCTTTTTTTTAATTATTTAATGAAGATATTTTTACGTACTTATTCTTATAGCGTTGTTAATTCGGTTTTTAAATTCATTTTTATCATCAATATGAAAGATTATATTCTTGAATTTTCTTTTTATTCCATAAAGTCCGATTAAGGTGTTTTCTTCCTTTAGCTTAATAATAATATTGTGACTTTCTAATTCGCCCAATATTGATAGTTTACGAGTTTCTTTATTTAATTCAACATCCTTAGAAGTCACCTCGATACTTTCAATATTTCTTATATCAATAGTTGTTTCATTCATAATTCCATAGCGAAGAAATAGCTTGTTATTCTCAATAATTATTGGTCTTTTGTACATAGATTTTAAAAAACCAAAAATTTGAATTCCTGAATAAATACTTAAAAAAGTTAAAATCCATGCAGCAATACTACTCCATTTTATAAGTAGGTTATGTAAAACAAATGTTTCTATTGCAACGATAAAAATAATTGCAATAAGTAAAGTTATTGTTCCACTATTTTTATGATATGAGAATTCATTTGCCTTTAGATCTCTTTTTTTCCAGTAAATAAAACCATAATAAAAAACTGCAATTTCTGTTATTACTGGAAAAACAATTTTTTTAGGAAGTATTTCATTACAAGTAGACTTTAAGGTGGTGAAAAAATCAAAGGAAAGTTCTTTTTTCTGTTTGTAAAATTTTATTCCTTTTCTAACATTATAAATTACATATGACAAAACCAATAATTCAATGAGTGGAAGAATCCAAGTTTTAAATAAACCTAAATACTGTTGATTTTCTTGAGGAAGTATTATTGAACAAATTAGTACTCCTAGAATTATAATTGGTACAATAGTAGTTTTTGGGATGTTCGTTTTTCTAATTAATAAATAGTATATAAAAGGCACAGTTACTAAAAGATCCAATGTAATTCCGATAGCTAATTTATCGGGATTCATTTGAAATATTGTGGTTTTAGTAATGAAAACTATTAATCCAATAATTAACATTGGAATTCCAAAAATAATTATGTTTTTTGGAATGTTTAAGGTTTTGTACATTGGTTGAGTTATTCTATTTTAGGAAAAACAAAAGTTATTTTTTTATTGAATTCTAAACTACAAATTTTAATTTAGATCGCAATATTTAATTGTTTTTTAAAATAACAAAAACTTACTAACTTATTGTTGAGCTGGTTTTAGTATTATATGTTTTATTTCTTGTAATAAAGTAATAGGTTGAACCAAATTTATGAGTATTATTTTTTGATAACCTAAAAAAATCAAGTAACATTATGTCTTCGTTTTATTAGGAATATTTAGTATCTCTAAAATGTTATATATTTTTCTTTTTCAGGTATTCAAATGATTTACCAAAAATATAAATAAAAAATGCGATTACTCCTGAGAAAATAAGTCCTGTAATAAATGATAAATTTCTTGCGTTATCAGATATTGCGTTTTTCATTGCTTTCATTTGATCTGGTGTAATTTCATTATCGCTAAAATTTCCATCTCCGTTCAGGTCAAATTTTTGTAAAGTGAGTTCTGAATAAATATCGAGGTAACATGCTCCTCCAACAATGATTAAATAGAATAAAAAGAAAACTGTAACACTTATCCAAAACCATTTCCATTTCTCGTTTTTAAATATTCGCTTTCTTTTGGTGAATAGTATTCCTAAAATCAAAATTGAAATTATTGAAGGAATAACTAAATGATATGGAAGGCTTATTTTGTTCATTTGATTTTTATGGAATTCAATTAAATGGTTTGTGGTAATTAGATCCCTATTAAGAATAGTTGATTTATTTTAGATAGGTTTTATAGTATTATTTTTTTATCAATTTTTTATAACTTATTCGATCTTCGATTTCATAAGAAATTAAATATACCCCCGAACTTAATTCTTCTATATTAAAGCAATTGTCAGAAATTGAAGAAATTGATTTAATTAAACTGCCGTTTAAATCATAGATTTTAATTTTATCGATGTGATTATTTGTTTTAATATTCACAAAATCATAACTAGGATTTGGGTAAATTGTAATTAATTCGTTCCCAGAAACTTCGGAAATACTCAATGTAATTTCATCCTGAATTCTCCATATTTGTCGTCCATCATGAACCGTTTTAGCAATAAAAAACAAATTTTCATCTATGTTCATAATGCTGGAAGGTGATGAACTTTCAGCACCAGGAAAAACATCTGAAGCTAAAATTGTACCATGTTCTGTGCCATCTGATTTCCATAATTCTGCTCCGTGATCCGAGTCTAGCGCTTGAAAGTATAGCAAATCATCAATTACCGCCATTTCTTTAGGGTTTGAACTGTTGAAACCATTATTAATGTCTAAAACCATAGAAGTTCCAATTGAGGTCCCATCACTTTTCCATAATTCTTCTCCACTAATTCCGTTATCAGCACTAAAATACATCTCATTTTTAATAATTGGAAACGGATTATGTTTAGGAAAAGCGATATGATATGGGTCATTAATAGAACTATTAACACCTAAGTTAATATCGGTTATTAGCTTTGTGCCTTCCTCTGTTCCATCGGTTTTCCATAATTCCCTTCCTTCAGTTGATGTTTTTGCTGTAAAATACAATATTCCTTTATTTAGAGTCAAATTTGCAGGGTATGATGAAAATCCTACTTCAATATTTTTAATAAGTTTTGTTCCTGCAATTGTACCATTACTTTTATAAAGCTCAATTTCACTTGGGGTTTCAGTTGATGATGCTGGAAAAAATACGTGACCATCAACATCAACTATTTTTCCAAGTTCATTAAACTTTTTTAGAAAAATTGTTCCAATTTCTGTTCCATCACTTCGCCATAATTCTTGATGCCCCATACCAGCAGAAAAATAAATATAGTTTCCAGATGAAACTATTTGGTTGGAATAATTATATTGCCCACTAAAATCAAAGCCTAAACCCTTTATTGGGATAGGATCACCTTCATCTTTTCTATATAAAAAATATTCGGTATCAGGTTTTGCCATAAAATACAAACTATTTTTGTGTTCAGTTAATAAACTTGGATAAGAAGATGTACTTTTTTCATTTATATTTTTAATTAGGGATGTTCCTAGTTTAGTTCCATCCGTTTTCCATAGTTCGAATCCATTTATATTATCATTAGCTCTAAATAAAAGATTATTTTTATATGGAATAATATTTCTTGGAGATGAATCGAAAGTTCCTATATTAATATCTTTTAGAAGGCTTAAATTGGATGTGTTGTTATTATACATCCATAGTTCTTCACCAAATTCACTATCAAAAGCATTAAAAATCAATAAATTATTGAATGATGATAATTTCATTGTAGTGTTAATGCCGTATTTTGATTTGTTTATATTCTCAATTAAAAAGGTGTTTTCTTGGGTTCCATCTGATTTCCACAATTCATAACCAAATAGATCTGAATCCTTTGTGAAATAAAGTTGATCATTAAATAAATAGATACTTCTAATACCGTCAAGATTTGAATAATTAGTAGTAGTCTTTTCGGTAAAGTCAGTAATCCATCCTTTTACAATTGAACTTGATAATCTATCATAAGGTAAACTAATAAAGCTTTTATCGGGTGCAATTTTGTAAATATTAGAGATACTTTTTCGAGAATGAAAATAAGATGGCTCTGGAATTCCATTTGCTAACTCCTTTAACTCTGTAATTAACAAAGTATCGATGTTTAATTCAACTAGAGAGGTAACTCCACTTGTGCTCCCCGTACAAAATATGAGAGAATTATTGTTTGTTGAGAGGTTAGATGGAACAAAATAAGTTGGGTTAACCTTATCATAAATTAAATTTCCATTATTGACTGAGCCATCGGTTTCCCAGATAAATAATCTTTTGAAATCATTTTGATAAAAAGAAAAGTATAATTTATTATTAAGTGAAATTACATCTGCATAATTTATTAAACCACTATAACCACCCATATTAAAACCGTTATGAACTGCTTTGACCGCAACTGTGTTTTCAACGGTTCCATCTGTTTTCATAATTCCAACACTGTTCGTGCCAAAAATCGAAGAATTTCTAATAACAAAATAAAGTTCATTATTAAATTCAATATATTGTGTAAAGTAACTTGTACCCCCGTGAAAAACACCATTTCCTTGAGTTATACCCGCGCCGTTTCCTCCTGAATCAGGCATTAAAGGGTATGTTCCTGAGCTAGTACCATCGCTCCTCCATACTCTTGAATCATTTGTATTTGGAGTATTTACTGTAAAAATAAAAAGTCCATTTAATTGTCCTTGATAGCTAATATCTGATGCAGGTATTTCTTTTACTACAGTTGTTCCTAGTGCAGTTCCATCGCTTTTCCATAATTTCCATAAGCCACTATCAGGTTTAGTAATAAAAAAAATGAAGTTATCAACTTTAGTAAGCCCAATAATAGCATAATCTAAAAAATTGGTAACTTTTATTGTGCCATTTGATGTTCCATCACTTTTCCACAATTCACCTTTAGATAAACCATCATTAGCGATAAAGAACAATGTACTATTTAGTGTGACAAAACTTGGATAAGATATAGCACTTTTTTTTCCTAAAGCTATATCTTTTAAAATTACTGCATTATTTTTATTACCATTACTAACATACAGTTCTCTCCCATACACTTCTGTATATGCAGAAAAATATATACGATTGTTAAAATGTTTAAATTTGCTAGGGTTTGAGCTTTTATCACCAGGTTTTATATGAAAGGATGTTATTTGTTCTTGAGCTTCAATACTAATTATATTTACGAAAATAATTAATATTAAATAAATATTTTTATTACGTATGATTTTACTTTTCAAGACTTTTTTTTTAGTATCTGTTAACACTATGATTCTACTTTTTATCTTAGAAGGATATTTTAGTTTATAATTAAATTACAACTAATTTTTTTCCTTTTTTTTAATAAAATAATACCTGAGAATTCTTATAAATGTTTGAGATTATTAAGCAATTTTTTTTATTCTATAAAAGTAATATAATTATAATTAAGAATTGTTATTTATTAGGGGCTAAATATGATGTTTTATTGAAGAGGATGGATGTTTTTAATTTTATAATTGTTATGAAGTTATCTCTGTTTATCAATTAATTCATTTTTCATCCAACTACTAACTGTTTAGTGTATATATTTTTTTGATTGGTATATTTTATATTCTAATGTCCATTATTTAGTGTTGACATTGATTATTTTCTTAAACTAACATTTAAATGTGTTTTTTTACCAATTGATGAATACATTAAAAAAAAACTTCTTAAAAAGTTTAAAAGTCGGCTTTTTTATGAAATTTCATTTTTTGTTTAGTGATGGGATGCATAAATTCTAATGTATCGGCGTGTAAATACAATCTCTTTGATTTTTTTCCATATAAATCATCACCAATAATTGGTATATTCAAACCAAGATTATGAGAAGCATGAACCCTTAATTGATGCGTTCTTCCAGTTATTGGATAAAAATGTATTTTTGTTTTTCCGTTTTTTCGTTCTATAACTTTCCAATTAGTTTCTGAAGGTTTTCCGTGTTCATAGCACACCAATTGCCTTGGTCTATCATCTAAATCAACTCTAAGTGGTAAGTTAATAGTTCCGCTATTATCTTTTACAATTCCATCTAACAAAGCAGTATATCTTTTTTGCACCGTTTTATTTATAAACTGACTTTGTATTTTTTTGTGAACTTTTTTATTCTTTGCTAAAACTAATAATCCGGAGGTAGACATATCCAATCGATGAACAATAATTGGCCCAGAAATATCTTTTACTAGTTGCTTGATTCGAGTATATACCGAATCCTGAATGTGAATTCCAGGAACCGATAAAAATTCTTCAGGTTTATAAACAACTATCAAATTTTCATCTTCAAAAATAATTTCAAGTTCTTTTCCTATTGCAGGATTTTGTAACATTGGATTTGTATCCATATCAATTCCATTTAACATATGTGTTAAAATAGGTTTGCACTTTCCTTGGCAAGCTGGATAAAAATAACCATGTTTTCGAATTTCTTTATTCGGTGATTTTCCCCACCAAAATTCGGCCATAGCAATGGGTTTTAAATTGTGAGAAAAGGCATATTGTAATAATTTTGGAGCTGCACATTCTCCAGCACCAGCAGGTATGTTTTGTTCAGAAGTTTCAGAAAACAAGTCAATTAAGTTTTTGACTTCTTTTTTTAAATTTAAAAACTGATATTGTTCAAATAAATACTGTTGTAATGCTATTGATTTAGTTTTACGTTGTTTCTTTAAAATTTCTATTTGATTTGTATAAACAAAAATCTTTTCTTTTAGAGGTTTTAAGATGTGTTCCCAATACCTATTAACATTATTCAAGAGGTATTTAGCTTTCATACTTTCTTTACTCAAAGTCTCTTCAAAAGTAGTATATGCTTCTTGAGATAATTCTATTTTTGCCTTAATTCGTCGAGAATTACGATCCTTTTTAGCTTCTTTTTTTGCTTCCTTTTTTTCTTGAATATCTAAAGTTGCCTTATTCTTTTCTAACTTGTATTGTGCTTTTAAAATTTTAAACTCTGAATTGTTTTCTAAATTTTCTAACTCTGTATTAATTTTATTTAAAACTTTTTCTTCTTGAAGGAAATAAGAATTTTCGGTGAGCATATCATAAACAGGAGGTACAAATTTTTTATGAATGTTTTTTTCGGCTAACTTTCCTGAAACAGCAGTAATATACCCAATTTCATTTTGTTGATTTTTTACCACAAGGACTCCGAACATTTTTCCAATAACCAATCCATTTTTAGAAGTGTCTAATCCAAAATTATGTTCAAAATCGGTTTGTGTTTTTAAATAATTCTGGACTTCATTTGCCGCTAATTTACACAATGGATGAGGTTCATAGTAAAAAGGAAAAGTAAACTTTTTTGGAATTTGATACTCGGTAATAGGAGCAGAGAAATGTTGAAAATATGTTTGCACAATTGTTCTAATAAAATTCTTGGCAAATATACTTTTTTTGAGAAAGACTTATTGGAGATTAAAATTAAAACTAACCTTATTAGTTAAAGGTTTAATAGAAGCCTCATAATACATCACATTATTTAAATATTTGTATATTTAGATACTTAATAAAACAAAAAATATGAAGAATTTATTTTACAATTCGTTTTTAGTTATTTTCTTATTTTCTTTTATGGAGAATTCCTATTCTCAAGAAAGAACTTTAACCGGCTTTGTAACAACGTTTGAAAATATTGAAGTAGTTAATGCTCAAGTTAAAGTATTAAGCAGTAAGGTAAAAGTGTTTACTGATACTATTGGTAAGTTTGAGGTAACCTGTTTAGTAAATGATAAAATTAAAATTAGTGCTAAAGGCTTTAATTCTCAAAAATTCAGAATTAATGAACAAACAAAAGAGGCAAGAATAAATTTGAAGTTTAAAGCTGGTGAAAAAAATGTTGATATCGCTGTGGGATATGGTCACATTAAAGAGAAAGATAAATCCTATTCGATGTCAAATATTAGAAGTAGTGACAAAATTAAATTCTCAAACTATACCAATATGATTGATGTTATTGTTGATAGTTCCCCTTCAATTATAAATAGTGGAGGTGAGATTATAATTCGTGGTGCCACTTCATTAAATGGTTCTAATGCAGCTTTAATTATTATAGATGGTATATATGTAAATTCTTCTCAATTATCCATGCTGCCTCCTACAGATGTGAAAAGTGTTGATATTTTGGATGGTGGATCGGCTGCAATATATGGTTCAAGAGGAGCTAATGGAGTGATCATTATTACAACAAAAAGGGGAGGAAGTACCGACTAAAGCATATAGGTATTTGAATAAATACTTTAATTTATGTCATTATTTATACCTCTTGGAGAATTCATCCAATAATTATTTTTGCCATTTTGTTTTGAAATGCAATTATTAAATAATGGCAAATTAAGTAAATAGCAGTTATCTATATACTGAATTTTGGCATTTTGCTCTTGTACAAACAATTCTCGATATTGGTAATACTCTAATTTTCTTTTCTGATTTAAATAATTTCCATCTAAATCTTGAAAATGATGATCATATATTTCATAGGTAAGTTGAGCGTTATTTTTATTTTTGAAATGAATAAATATAGTACTATCCTTAACAACTATATTTTTAATTTTCTAATTTAAACTTTATTAGTTTAGTAGTTTTATCATTGCTATAGATACTTAATTTGAGGGTATCTAAATCTTGAAAAAAAGTACTCTTTTTGTTAAATTCTTTAGAGCTTATATTTATGTTATTCACTTTTATAATTTTATCGTCAATTTTTAATCCTGCCTTTTCAGCATTTCCTCCTTTAACCATACCTGTGACAATCCATGCTCCTTTAGTTTGTTGTCTGTCCACGTAAGAAAAACCTTTGGATGAAAAATTGAATGGATTATTAAACATAGAATTTGGCTTTAAATACAGATTACAATTAGTATTGTCAATAATTATATCGAATTTTTCTAATATTTCATTTCCTAGAATTCCTAAATAGTTTCTTTTAGACAAAGCTCCAGAATTATCAATACTGTATTCCATAACTACTTTATTTAGTTTAAAATCGCCTATAACAATAGATTCTGATTCAAAATTAAAGCTTGATGATTCTCCTCCAATACCACCATATTTTGTGTAATATGGAATTTTGAAACCAATATTTTTTGTAAAATTATATTTCTTTGAGGTGTGATTGGTGAAAGAAATACTACTTCCTGAACCTAAATCTAAAATAAACTTACCTTGTACAATTAGTGAATCATTAATTTTTACGGATAAGGGTAAATATAATCTGTTTTGTATCCTTTCTAGCTTTATTTTCTTATATGGAACTATATCAACTGAATCTAACGAAGCATGAATTTTCATGAATTCTTTGTCATAGCTAATTTCTAAGATAGATTTATTAAATAATTCGCCACCAATTATTCCATCAGCGAAATCACCTAAAATTGGTTTTAGCTTTATAATTGGTGTAATACTTGTACAAAAGCTTTCGTTTTTAAGTTTGAAATTAATTGAATCAAACACAACCCTTACCAGTTGCTTCTTTAATCCAACACCAGGTAATTTTCCTAGTCCAATATTTTTATAAGTAAATTTATTATCATAATAAAAAATGCTATCATAATAGAGTCTATCTGCTCCAGTATCAAAAACAAAATTACCTTTTATACTATCAAAAGCTAATTGAAAATAAATATGATTATCATAGGTAATATGAATAGCATCCTTTGGTAAATTGAATGGTTTTGTTTTTTCAAAAGTTTCAGAAACCTTTGCGTTTTTTTGTTTTTGACAGCTACTTAATAGAAAAAAAAGTAAACTTGAAAAAATGATTAATCTTAGCATTTTATTAATTTCTAACAATAGGTAACAGTTTTTACTATGGAAATTGGTAATTTGAAAACCAAAATTCTTAGCTTGTTGGTTTTTTCGTTTCAATTTTTGTTGTTTTAATTATATGGTTTTTGTTATTTCAAAACTCATAACGTGTCTATAATAGGTTTTTTAATTTAGAACAATCTTACAACTACCTAAATTAGAATTCTAATTGATTAAATAATTGGTTTGTTTCTTTCCCAAGAAGAAACTACAACAGCCAAAACACTTTACCCAATTCCGCTTCTAATTGCAGTATTTTATATTCCACTATTTCCGTTTTGTTGGCTATAACAATTAATTGATGTAAAAATAATTAGTAATTAAAATAGTTTAATTTTTTTTCATATAATTTAGGTTTTAACAGTAGTGATACTAATGAGGGACTTAAAGGAAAATTTAAGGTTAAAAACTTTTTATTTATTTTATTTCAATTTTGTTTCCTAAGAATTTTGGTTTAACTCCCAATAATATATCTATAAATACTTTTGTTCGTGCTAAATACTCTCGTATTTGTACTTTTAATCCATATCTTCCAGAAACATCTCTTGCATTAAATCCAATTGCTGTTATTCCGTAATTCTTAGCAAGATAAATGGCTCTTTCATTATGAAATTGCTGAGAAATTATTGTGATACTTTTTTGACCGAATATTTCTTTTGATCTAATAACAGAATCAAGTGTTCTGAATCCTGCAAAATCTAAAAATATTTTATTCTCAGGTATTCCCTTTTTTATTAATTCATTTTTAAAATCAGTAGGCTCATCATAATCTTTATTTCCATTATCACCACTTATTAAAATGAAATCAATCTTGCCATTATTATAAAGTTCTACGGTTGCATTAATTCTGAAAGTGAAATATAAATTAATCATTCCATTATTCAGTGTTTTTGAAGTTCCTAAAACTAGTCCAACTTTATTCTTTTCTATTATTGATACATCTGAAAAAGTTTTATTTTTAGCGTACTTTTCAATTGAATAATTAGAAATTAATATCAATAAAAAGGGGAGTAGTATAAGTATTAAAAATATATATAATTTATTCTTTTTCATTCGTGTTCTCATTATATAGCAACGGCATAAGGTAAATAAAGTTATAATTTGATTACAATATTTTTTAGGTGAATAAATTTATGTCTAATTTTTTCAAGAAACATTGTAATTAAAGAATTTAGTAATTATTTATTTCTTTCGTTTGTAATGATTCTGTGTTATTTGGTTTAAATATGTTGTTGTTTCAATCAGTTCAAATTTTAGTTCATTAGGAAGTTCAGAGAATAAAGAAGTTCCCCCACCCAATAAAACTGGAATTGTTGTAAGAAACATTTCATCAATTAAGTCCTCTTTTAAAAAGTTTCTAATGGTGGTTCCTCCATCAATGTAGAGTCTGTTATATCCTTTTGTGTGAATCTGATCTAAAATTTCAGTCAATGTTCCTCGAAGTAAAAATGCTTTTCCTTTATAACTTTCAGGAATTTCACTTAAAGTTCGACTCAATACAAAAACGGGTTTATCATATGGCCAATCAACATCAAAACCACACACAATTTCAAATGTAGTTCTTCCCATTATAAGCGCATCAATATTATTAGTAAATTCTATATAACCCATATCATCATTATTGGGGTTTGGTATTGAATGAAGCCACTCAATTCCGTTATTTTTATCTGAGATATAGCCATCTATACTTGTGGCAATAAATACACTATTTTTTTTGATCATTATTTTTTTTATTTCGTTCTCCATTTGAATGCAAAGGTTTTTGAAAATTAATTATAGCTTCTTTAATTATAAAATGAAGTGTTTTTTTACCAAATCTGAATAAGAATTTATTTTTTAAACACAAACGAAATTAATCTTGGAATTTCTGTTTTTGTATTTCCATCAAACCATTCTTTAATTTCAAGTAATTCAAATCCATTCTTTTTTGCCTCATCAATATATTCAGAAATGTGGTGAATATAAACTTCTAATTCATTTATTTCGTTTTCAGTTTCATATTTGGCTTTGCTTCCAGAATATTGTTTAAAAGGATGTAATTCACATATGAAAAAGATCCCATTTTTCTTTAATTTTAAATTTGCTTGATGAAAAATATGATTTAAGTTTTTTATATGTTCCAGAGTTAAACTACAAGTTATTAAATCTGCAAAGTCATTGTCAATCTTCCAATTTTTAGTTAAATCTATTCTTTTGAAAATGACTTTTTTGTCAGATATTTTTTCTTTTGCTTTATTTAGCATTTCTTGCGAAAAATCCAAACCAATTATTTGGGTCGCTTTTCCCAATAACCATTTTGTATTTTTTCCCGTTCCACTGCCCAATTCTAAAACAGTTTCAAAATTATATTTACTTAAAGTTTCTATTGTAGATATTTTATCTAAATCTCTTGTACGGTTTTCGTTTGTATCATATTGATTTGCCCAAATATTATATGCCTTTTCTATGCTCATTATTTGTTCCTTCTTTATTTTTTTAATGGATTTTGTTAATTAAAGTAGCGTACTGGAGTTGCTGTTTATTTACCCTTGTGAGTTACTATCCACCAGATATTTCCAGCAAAATCTTTCACTCCACCATATCTATCTCCATGAGGATAATCAGCAGGCTCTGAAATTGAAATACCACCCTTTTTCAATGCTTTCTCATAAACTTTTACACAATTCTTAACATAAACATACATACCACAAGTTGTAGGTTTAATTTCCGGATATTCAGGTGTAGGTTCTGCAAGCATAATAATTGAATTGCCAATTTTAATTTCTGCGTGCTGTACTGTTTTATTGTCTCGGTAGTTTATATCGCCTCTAAGTTTTCCATGAAATACATCTTCAAGGAATTGTATTAACCGTTCTGCGTCAGTAACAATCAAATAAGGAGTGATTGTGTTAAGTCCGAAAGGATTCTCTTGTTCATTCATGAAATTAATATTTGAATTTGTTTACCAATTATATACAAAGGTTTATGTAAATATATTTTTTATGAATTTTCCTCTTAATTAATAATATTTAACTTGTCGGTCGTCATTAAATAAACTAAAATAGAAGAAGGGATACCAATAACTAACAAACCAATGGAATCTAAAATTCTTCCAGTAATAAGGAATGCTATAATTGATATCAATATCCATACCGTAATCATTACAAATCCCATTTTCTTGTAATCAGAAAGGTCATGTTTTTTGTTATTTCTTTCTATAACAGTATTCATTGCTACTTCTTTAGCTATATCTATAGGAATTCCTTGTTTTTCGAGCTTAGCATAAATCACTTCCTCCTCAAACTGTGACTTTTCAAATTTTAGAGCTTCTTTGTAGGCTTTATTTTTAAGAGATTCATTATTATTTTCCATAACTATTAATTTTTAGTAACGACTTAACAAAACAAAATTTTGTGTTGGTTTTGTTTAAATTTAGTAAAAAAAATATATTTTCATATATCTTAATTGAACTAGTAGTTACGTGCAATGGTTTAGAGTTATAATTTCATTGCTTTAAATTAAATAAGATTTTTACGAATTGAAATAAGATTGAATATACCGAACGATAATCAGGTAACTACCTAGCAGAGCAATGAATTATGTGTATCGTTGGCCAATAGATATTTTCGAATTGATAATAATAATTTATTAATAGGGAATACTAATTAAACCGGTAATTTCTCCGGACTTTATTTCTCCTTTTGATTCTCCAATTAAACCTTCATTATAAAGTTTACAGTTGAATATCATTCTTATCTTATAATTGGTATTCCCGTTTGAACTATAATTTTTTTCAATTTTACAAATCTCTATTGAAGATTCTTCATCAAATTTACCTTCAAATCTTTCGGATTGATAGTTATTTACGTCTAGTATAGTACGATAAAAGAGTTTAAATTCTTTGCGTTGTTCTAAGTTGAGTTCGCCACGTGGAAATATAGAAGCTATTTCATTAGCGTCCTTCGTATTTACTTTTGGAGTATAAATAAATATTGCCTCATCACCAATATTTAAGGGCCAAGTATCAATTCCAAAAACAAAACGACCTATTGGCTCTTCTCCACCTATCATTGTACTACCAACATATTTTTGGTAGTTTTGATTTTTATCTACAAATGTTTTAGAAAAGCCATTTATATAACCAGAAAAATGATAATCG
>Ga0193952_1000359_pt1 | contig 19448 bp, 13 predicted proteins | sample BB_3_MG_FD_140368 | JGI IMG/M metagenome (GOLD analysis project Ga0193952, IMG submission 140368) | Microbial mat bacterial communities from the Broadkill River, Lewes, Delaware, United States - BB_3_MG | ecosystem: Environmental > Aquatic > Freshwater > River > Microbial mats | place: USA... | reverse complement strand
TTATGGTTTATAAAATCTTTTAATAAATGGGATTGGATAATTGCTACAGGTTTTTATTTAGATGAAATAAAACCTATTATCAAAGAAAAAGAGACTTATTTAGAAAAAAAATATACTAGTTATCTAAATACTATTTTAATATCAAGTATCATCGTAACTTTATGTTTATTATTCATTTCTATATATATTGCTAGAATATTAGAAGAAAACTTTTTAGTATATAAAAATAGATTAGAAGAAAAAATTACAGAAAATATCAAACAAAAAAATATTTTAGAAAAAGCCCATGAAGTAGCTGGTATTGGAGCATGGGAATTGCAGATAAAAGATATGAAACTTGAACTATCAAACCAAGCTTTACTAATAGGTGAATTAGATGATAACTACAAAAGTATAGATTTCATTTTGTTGAAAAAAGTAATTATTCAATCCGATTGGGAAGAGTTTTATACTTCTGTAAATAATACTATTAAGGAAGGAAAAGAGTTAAAATCTATTCATAGAATACTAACATCAGAAGGTCAAATGAAGTGGATTCACTGTAGAGGTAAACTAAATAAAGAAAGAAACTCTATTTTAGGTGTTGTTCAAGATATCACTGAGACAAAAAATCTAGAAAAAGAAAAAAGAAAACAAGAAGAACTACTCTATCAACAAAGTAAGATGGCAGCTATGGGTGAGATGATTGGGAATATCGCTCATCAATGGAGACAACCATTATCTTCTATTTCTATATCAGCATCAGGGGCAAAAACTCAAAAAGAAATGGGGATTTTAGATGATGATGTTTTCTATGATTTAATGGATACAATCAATAATAAAACCCAATACTTATCAGAAACAATTGATGATTTTAGAAACTTTTATAAACCTAATAAAACAAAAAATATTTTTAGAATAAAAGATATCCATGAAAAAACTATCAAACTAGTATCTGCACAGTTTGAAAACAAAGAGATTCATATAAATAATACAATACAAGATGCAAAGATATTTAGTATTGAGAATGAACTAATTCAAGTATTGATTAATATTCTAAATAATGCACGAGATGCTTTTGAAAGAAAAAATGTACTTGAGAAAATCGTATTTATTGATATTTATAAAAAAGACCATAAAGTATATATAGAAATATTAGATAATGCCGGAGGAGTAAGCGAAAAAATCATAGATAGAATTTTTGAACCTTATTTTACTACAAAGCATAAAAGCCAAGGTACAGGTATTGGTTTATATATGAGTGAAGAAATAGTAACTAAACACCTAAATGGAGATATCTATGTAAAAAATAAAGAGTTTACATATAAAGAAATCAATTATAAAGGTGCTTTATTTACTCTTGTTTTAGATGAACATATAAATTAGAAACTGCGTCTAGTTATTTAATCTACTTTTATAACAGCAGCCCCTCGTCTTGAGTCACAACCACCTTCTAGTTTTCCATTTACCGCTTGAACTCCACCAAAAAATACATTTAAAGAATCAAAATACTGTAAATCATAATGCTTTTTAAGCTCTTCTCTTATTACCTCATCACAAGGTGGCTCCATACAAACACTTCCTTTTTCAAAGTGAATTCTAGGTGCATTGATACTCTCATCTAAGTTTTTACCATAATCAAGGTTATTCACAATTGTTTGAGTAATAGCTGAACGTATTCTATTACTTCCTGCACTTCCAAGTATCAGTTCAGGATGTCCATCTTTTAATACAGCAGTTGGTGCCATCATAGAGGGAAGTCTAATACCATGTGGCCAAGAAAACCATCCATGAGGATTTAAGTCCTCTTCTCCCATCATATTATTTAACATAATTCCTGAACTAGGTATCACATGACCTGAACCTTCACCATTTGTTGTAGTACAAGATACTGCATTTCCTTCTTCATCTATTACTGCTAAGTGAGTTGTATTTCCCCATAGGTTAAGTCTTGAATGCATAGTAGTACAATAGTTTTTAATAAGTCTATCATTTGATAAAATCTCTTTTAGTTTCTCATCATGCAGATACTCATCCACATGTTCACGTCTAAAATCACTAGTTGTATTAAATGCTTCAATCATACCTTTTACATATTCAAAAGATCTATAATCTTTTAAATCATACTTCTCTAATATTTTTAATGTAAAAGCAATAAGAATACCTCCACCACTAGGTGGTGGATTTGTAACTATTTCATAACCTTTATAGTTAAAATCAATAGGTTCTCTTTTAATACATCTATAGTTTTTCAAATCCTCTTTTAAAATAAGTCCATCATTTTCTTTCATGATTTTCTCAATTTCATCAGCTACTACACCCTCATAAAATACTTTACTTCCCTCTTTTGCAAAAGCTTCTAAGAAATCAGCATAGGCAGGATTTTTAAAAAGATGTGTTTCATCTATTAGCTTTTCATCATCTATACCGTATACATCCATACTAGACTTAGTAGAAGTAAATATAGGCTCCAACAACTTCACAAAAGAAGCTTGCATACCAGATAGATATACACCTTCTCTTGCATACTTTACAGCAGGCTTGATTATCTCAGACATAGGAAGTGTTCCTTTATCCTTATGTACTTGATATATTCCTTCTACAAGTCCTGGAATGGCAACAGATCCAGCTCCTATATGAAACTCTTGAATAGCTGCTCCAAAATCTACGTATATTGGATAAAACTCTGGTTCATCTACTCTTTTCTTTGGTACTTCAACAAAGAAGTCATATAACTCTGGCTTTTTACCCTTTTCAAGTCCAAGAAGAAAACCTCCTCCTCCTAAACTTGTAAACAAGGGTTCACATATTGGAGCTGCTAACATAACTGCTAGTGCTGCATCATATGCATTTCCACCTATTTTTAATATATCTGCTCCAGCTTGTGCAGAATTTGTATCTCCAGCTGACACTACACCTTTCATTTAAAAACCCCTACCCTTTCAACTTCATGTAAATCATTTGTTTGTTCATATATTTCTAACATATCTTGTGCAATAGAGTTTTGTAAAGCAAATTTTTTCCCTTTTTCATAAAACTCTATTGGAATAATTTGTTTCTCATATAACCTATCTAATAGTTTTATTATCACATCACGGATTATATAAATCTTCCCATCTAAAATAAAATCAGCATCCATAGAATAACGTGAAGCTTTCCACATATTTTGTTTTAGTATTTGCATTGGTTCATAAATCACATCTTCATCTTGCGATAATTTACAAATACCTTTATACAATCCTATTATAACTTCTAACCTATCAAAATCATGTATTGCATCACATACTCTAAACTCTATTGTTTTAAAATTTGGCTGAATTCTCACATCCCACCATATATCTTTTACACTCTCAATTACATCAGTATGATAAAGCACATCAAGTACTGCTTTCATATGTTCATAGGATTCAAAGTACTCTGGAATAGAAGCTTTTGGAAGTCTATCAAATATCTTTGTTCTATAAGAATGTATTCCTGTATTTACTCCATTTGAGCATATGGAAGAAGCTGAAAGAGCTACAAACATAGGTAAATAACAAAGTGAGAAGTTAAAAGCTTTTAGTGCTTTTTCAAAGTTTTTAAATCCTATATGAACATGTAAGCCACAAATTGAGAAATCATCAAGTAAAACTTTATGCTCTTGAGATAATTCTTTATATCTTTCATTTGAAGATAGCTCTAAATTGTTTTGTTTTAAAGCACTTGCTCCACTTGATTGTAAGATAAGATTTTTCTTTTTTGCAAGAATATTTAACTCTTTCATTATCTCTTTAAAATAAGAAATAATATCTTTTAGAGAAGTGAAAATAGGAGTATTTATTTCTATCATTGATTGTAAAAATTCTGAAGTGATATTGTTTTTGTACTTACTAGGTATAGATTCTTTAAAATAATCATATTCATTAGCACAAGATAAATCATCTGCATTTAAGATTCTAAGTTCTAACTCTGCACCTAGAGTAAAAAGATATCCATTTGTAAATTTTTCAAATTTCAAGTTGCACCAACTTTTATAATGAGATTTATTGTACTATCAATATTAACATATAAATATTAAAAAAGGTTATAATAATGTACCATAAAATCTTATTTTTATTAGTTTTAGGTCTTTCATTTTCAGCATGTTCTTCTACTAAAGAGCCACAAACTAGCCTAAAGTGCATAGAAAAACCAGAAACTGGAAAATGCAGAGCAATGTTTCATAAATATTATTATAATAAAAGTGAAGATAAATGTAAAAGTTTTATTTGGGGTGGATGTGGAGGGAATATTCCTTTTCACACTTTACAAAAGTGCCAAGAAACTTGTGAGAAGTAAAACTACTTCTCTGTAAGATTATCTAAGATATATCTTTCTAAATCTCTTTTTGAAACTTCGTCTTTTAAAGACTCTTCAAAAATTTCTTCTATTTTTTCTGAATATTCATCATACGGAAAGTATGGGAAGTGTAATTTCCAAGATTTCTTTATCATAACTATTGAAATAGCATCTCTCATTTTTGCTCTAAAGAAATTAAATCCTACAAAAATAGCTGCAGTTATAAACATCGCACCTAATATAGAAATATGAGAATCAATATTTGCTAATGGTTTATGAGTTAAAAGAGAAATAGGCACAACTATTGCTAATACAATACCTATATAAACTATATAAGCTCTAGAAAGTTTAAGCCTAAACCCAAGCTTTGAAGGATCTACATGCATACCTTCATTGTATTGTCTATTTGCTAATAATAAATCTCTTAATAGCATCGGTTGTTTTGAAATAATATAAATATACTCTAAAATTTTATCTTGTATTGTTTTTTCTTTAGACATCTAAAATATCCTATAAATTTGTTGCACATATTTTATCTAATAAAAGATAATAATGTGTTAATTAGATGTACAAAGTTTATTTCTTAGCAACTTTTATAGTAAATAAGGCCCCATTATCAACATTTGTCACATTTATAAATCCACTCATATTTCTCTCAATAATATTTTTTGACATATATAATCCAATACCCGTACCTTGGGTTTTATGTCTTGTTGTAAAATATGGCTCAAAAATTTTATCTATAATCTCTTGGTTTACCCCACCAGCATTATCTTTGATTTTTACAATAGCAAAGTTTTCACCCTCTTTTATTTCTATATTTACATTTGGATTTTCTATTTTTCTCTCTAATAATATATCTTTTGCATTACTTAGAATATTTAATATTACTTGAGAGTATTCATTTTTATATCCAAATACATCAGTATCTTCAAGTACATTAAACTCCACATTAATCCCATGATATTTTAAAGATGATTCTAAGATATGAAAAGCTTCCCTACAAGCATTTTCTATTGAGAAACACTCTTTTTCACCCTGAGGTTTAAAGAAGTTTTGGAAATCAGATATAGTCTGAGACATATAAGATGTTAATTTATTAGCTTCTTTTATTTTTGTGTTTAAATACTCTTTTGAAAACTTATCAAAATCATAAGTCACTTTCATATTCATATGAATTGCCGATATTTGAGTAAGAGGCTGTCTCCACTGATGAGCAATATTTCCAATCATTTCACCCATTGAGGCTAGTTTTGATTGTTGTATTAGTATTTGCTCTTGCTCAACTCTTTGTGTAATCTCTTTTTGGATTTTATCTTCAAGATTATCAATCATATCATTCATCATAACTTTTAATTCATTTAGGGATTCATTATTACTATGTTTTGTAACTCTTGTTCCTAAATTTCCACTTTTAATATTTGCTAAGACCTTTGTGGCATCTTTCATTACAATTTCATCTTTTTGAATATTCTTTTGAATATTTGCAACATTTAAATTAATCTTTGAGGCCATTTGATGAAACTCATCTTTTGAATGAATTTCTATTTTTTTAACACTTGTTTTTTTACCATTTAAATATGAGAAGAAGTCATTTAAGCCATTTTGTACAGTATGTATAGAAGTAATAATATTACGAGCTACTAACCAACCTATTAATGTAGAAGCCACAAAAATTATAAATACTGAAAGCATAATAGATAACATTAACTCTTTTGCTTCATCAACAGCACCAGAATAAGCAATCGTTGAATTATTCAAGAACTCACTTTGTTTTTTTAATAAGATATTTAAAAGCTGATGAAATTGTTCTCTACTTGAAGTAGTCACATTTATATAAGCACCCTCTTCAAACTCTTCATCTAAATATTGTTTTGTTTGAAAAATAAACGTTTTATAGTTATTCCACATTTGTATTATTTCAGAATTATCTTTTGCTATTATTCTAAACTCTTTATTTAAAGATATTAATAATAAGTCTAAATCTTTTTGAATATCTTTTCTAATAGAACTATTAGGAGCCATTACCAAAGATTGTGTAATTTCCCTAAGTCTATAAAGGGGTGTGATTATCTTATCTTGTAAGGATAAAACTTCTTGGGATTTACTATGTACTACTTTTAGAGTGTCTTTATTATGCTCACTAATATTTATTGACTTATATGCAAGTAGTGCTATTGAAGTACAAAGGATTAGGAATAGTACTCCTAATTTAAAAGTTATATTTATTTTACTTAGTAATTTCATATTTTATTCTTTTTGGTTTTATAGCTTTTTTTAGCTCTTGTTTATACTCTTTATCACCTCTTATTGACCAGTGATTTTTACTAACTTGAATTTCCCATAAAGGAATAATTCCACCTTGATAAGGTTTATATATTACTTCTTTATTTACTGCTATTACTTTATTTGGAGAGGGAACTCGAAGAGTATATGCTTTTTCTCTTGCCCTATAAAGAATATCTTTTACTACTTCTTTATACTCTTGTGAACCTATTTTACTTACAAAAAGTTTTTTAATATACTCTTGCATTAGCTCATCTTTTTTTATTGTTGACCAAGCTCCTGAGGTTTCATATATAAAAAATACTGTCCAAGGATTTTGATAATACCAGTCATCATCACCCCAAATTAACATGTCCCATTTTTTGGTATTTTTATTTTTATTGGTTTTTAGTAATTGCTCATAAATATCTTTTTCACTATTTGTAATAATATAATTAAATCTCACACCATATTTTTTTAGTTGAAACTCTATACCTTTAAATAAAAACATAAATCTATCTTGAGTAAAAATATCTAAAGTAAGATTATCTAAAAGCTTTTTTAACTCTTTAGAAGAAAACTTTCTTTCATCAAAATCACTATTTTTAGCTATTTCTCCTACTATATCATAGTTTATAGAAGCTGTAAAAGGAGATACTTTTCCCTCTTTTTTATATACAAAATTTAATAGATTTTCTTGATTAAGAGCTTGATTTAAAGCCTGTCTAATCTCTTGATTTTGTAGTTTCTTATTTCCATTTATTAAATTAAAAAATATTACAAAGTTATCTGTTGATTTTGAGATAATAAGTTTTGAATAATCAGATAATAAAACCTCTAACTTCTTATTAAAAGGTAGTGGCATTAAATCTAATTTTCCCTCATGCTTTGTAATATCTTCTATTGCTTTATTTACATCTAACTGTGTATAAACAGTAATTCTTTTGATTTTAGGAAACTCTTTATTCCAATAATATGGATTTGCAACTAACTCTAATTTTTCTGTTTGTTTATCACCTATTGCAAAACCACTCTCTAAAATATAAGGTCCCATACCAAAAGCCCCGGCTGCTTTAGTAGCAGTTCCTGTTTCCGCACCTATTGGATTATATCTTTGGATATACTCTTTTGTATAAAAAAATACCCTTGCTAAATCAGTTAAAAACATTTCATATTTCTGTTTTAAAACTATTTTGAAATAAGTCTCATCTATTTTTATAATCTCAAAATCTACTTTGTCAATATTTGTATATAAAAAAGGATTCTTTCTAAAAAATTCAAGATTATATATCACATCATCCATAGTGAAATCTTTTCCATCTTGGAACTTTAGATTTTGTCTTAATTCAAAAATATAAGTAAAATCATCTACTCTTTTATGTGATTTTGCCAAATCATAAACCCAACCTTGTTTATTATCATAAGATCTAATTAGTCCAGCATTTGTTGATTTTGAAATATATGAATAAGGAATTGAAGGAAGAAATATATTTATATGAGATTTTGGATGTAGCGTCTTTGCAATACTTTTATTTGAAGAATCATCTCTAAATTCAAATTTAGAGATGAGTTGTTCTTTTCCTAAAGAGTTCAAGGAAATAAGTATTAATAAAAACACTAACTTAAACAAGACGATACCCTACCCCTGATAAGTTAAAAACTATATCACTTGGAAGTTTTTTACGTAAGTTTCGAACCAATGAACGCAAAGCACTGTCTGTCATCACATCATCACCCCAAACCTTATCTTGTAGTTCTTCATAAGTTACTACTCTATTTTGATTTGAGATTAACACTTCAAAAAATAGCATCTCTTTTTTATTTAATAAAATAGATTCATCTTTATATTTTAACTCTTTTTTATCATAATCATATTTATAATTTGTATCTACACTTAGAGTTATTTCATTGTTTAAATCTAAAACTTCTACACATTTTTCTAATACTTCAAACAATGCTTCTAACTCAATAGGCTTTACTATATACTTTTCCATATGTAACTCAACAGCTTCTAGTAAGTATTTTTTATCAGTATGAGCTGTTATCATTACAATTGGTATATCTCTATTTATAAGTCTGACTTTTTTTACAAATTCAATACCATTTAAAATAGGCATATGAATATCGCTTAGGATAATATCAGGGTTTTTCTCTTCATATAGTTCAAAAGCTTCAGCCCCATTTGAGGCTTGAATAACTTCTTTCACATAATATCCTAATGAATCAGCGATATTTTCTCGAATACCTATCTCATCTTCCGCATAAAGAACTGATAATGTTTGTAATTTTTCTAATAATTCTTTTTGCATTGGATTTCCTTTTTATTAATTATAACCAACCTTAGTGTTCAGTTTTAATTAAACCATTGTTAGCATTTGATTTTAAGAATCTAAGCATAGCTTCTGCTTCATCTTCATCAAGTGTAGTTCTAACTTTCATAGATGGGAAAATAGCATCCCATTCAATCATACTTAAATGCTCTTTTAATGGTGGTGCATGACATACTGAACACATCTCAAAATATAACTCTTGGTCTTCATCCCATACAGCTTCAGCATCATCACTAATTGAATCTTTTGCTAAAGAGCCTACTAATTCTACTTCATTACCAGCTTTTTTTGAAACTTTAAAACCTTCATCTAAAGTCGCAATTAAAAGTTCTTTCCCAGTTGTTGAATAGATATTAAGTCCATCTTGAAAACCCTTAACAACTACATCAACACTTGAACCATTATCTTTTTTAACACTTACGGGAACACCTATGAAAAGTTTTGCTACTTTTGCATCTTTTGTTTTTAACTCTGTACCATTTTCTACTACAAATAAATCACTTGCATTTACTTGGGCGAAAGACCCAAGTAATATTGCAGATGAAATTAATGTTTTTAATAAAAATTTCATTTTCTATCCTTCTATAATTTTTGGTGCGCTGTATGCTAAGTTTGGTTTAACTACACCAGCTTTTTTAATTGAAACAAGTACAGTATTTGCTGTAGTTGCTTGTGCCATTGATGATGTTGGTCTAGACGAAGTTAATAAATTCGCTTGTCCAGAGTTACATCTTGTTTTATCTTTACTTGCATCATCAGGAGAATACCAAGCACCCTCTTCAATTGCAACTACGCCATCTCTAATAGTATTAGTAACAACAACACCAGCAAGAACACTTCCTCTGTCATTATAAACTTCTACAATCTCACCATCTCTTACACCGAATTTTTTCGCATCATTTGGTGAAATTCTAATTGGTTCTCTACCTTGTACTTTGTGTACATTTTGTACCCAAGTATTATCTAACTGAGAGTGAACTCTATATGTTGGGTGTGGAGATACTAGGTGTAGTGGATATTTCGCCGCTAACTTTTTATTTCCTAACCACTCAGCTGGTTCAAACCAAGTTGCGTGACCTTTGAAGTCATCGTAACCGTAAGCATCAAATTTCTCAGAGAAGATTTGAATTTTTCCACTTTCTGTTTTTAGTGGGTTTTTAATTGGATCTTTTCTAAATGATTCATGTCTTACATAATTTCTAGCACTATCTGGTACTTCATATTTAACAACACCTTCTTTCCAGAAATCTTCAAATGCAATTTTCATTTTTTTCTTAGCATATGATCTTTTGTATAATCTTTCAATCCACTGCATAGTTGTTCTATTTTTAGTGAATTTTTTCTCTTTACCAAATCTTTTTGCTAATTCTGCAAAAATCCAGTAATCATCTTTAGATTCATATCTAGCATCAACAACTTTTTTCATTGCAAATAGTCTATCTTGAGCGTATGACATACCTTGAGTAATATCATCTCTTTCCATAGTTGTAGTTGCTGGGAAAACAATATCAGACATTTTAGCTGTTGGAGTCCACCATGGATCAACAGTAATAATAGTGTCTAATGTTCTCATAGCACCAACTAATTCATTTACATCTGGTTGGTGACCAATAGGAGAAGAACCTGCACTTAGCATTACTTCAATTTTTGGATATGTAACTTTTCCACCTTTGAATGTAACTGTTTTACCAGGATTTAAAAGTAAATCACTCATTCTAGAAGCTGGGATATTAACGTTAACTTTGTTACCACCACCTTGAGGAACACCACCAACAGTAGCTTTTCCAGAAGCAGCATCACCACCACCTGCATAATGCATAGAGAAACCAAAACCACCACCTGGAAGTCCGATTTGTCCAATCATTGATGCTAATGTAATAATAGACCAGTCAACTTGCTCACCATGGTGTGCTCTTTGTAATGACCAGTTTCCTGCGATAAATGTTCTGTTATCAACCATAGTTGTTGCTAACTCTTTAATAGTAGCAGCTGGGATTTCAGTTAATTTTTCTGCCCACTCTGGAGTTTTTTCAATACCATCTTCTTTTCCAAGTAAGTAAGGTAAGAATTTATCAAAACCATGAGTATATTTTTTGATGAAGTTTGCATCATATTTTTTTGATTTATATAAATAATGCATCATTGCCATCATAAGTGCAACATCTGAACCTGGTCTAATTTTGATCCAGTCAGCTTTGAACTCAGAAGCAGAAGTTGTATAAATAGGATCAATTGAAATAAATTTGATTCCTGCTTTTTTATACTCTTCATAAGCATCAATATTTCTGTGATTTGGTACGAACCAACCAATTCTATTACATTTGTATAAATCAGCTCCCCATAAAATCATTACTTTTGTATTTTTAATAATTTGTTCATGTGCTGTTTGAATAGAATAAACTTCCATATCTCCAACAATTACTGGGTTTGTAGGACCTGCAGCTCCATTTGAATATTCGCCACTTGTTCCAACAGCTCCACCAATTTGATTGAAGAATCTACCTGCTAATGCATTTGGTTTAAACGCACCTGGATGTGCCCAACCTGAATAACAAGAGTTGTAAAGTGATTGGTTACCACCTTTAGCTTGTGCTTTTTTAATAGCATCTGCTGCTAAATCTAAAGCTTTATCCCATGAAACTCTAACAAACTCTTCTTTACCTCTTAAATCACCAGCATCTTTACCTTCTAAGTATGACTTTCTAACACAAGGGTATTTAACTCTTGAATCTGTCATAACTCTATCAGCTAAACCTTTTACCATTACAGTGGGGTTTGCATCTGAATCTAATTGAGGTGTAATATCTACAATTCTCCCATCTCTTACATGGGCATGAAATGGACCATAATGTGAAGCATGAGGAATTTTTTCTGTTCTTGCAGCAAACTCTTTTGCAACAACACCACTTACGCTACCACTTGCTGCAATTGCAGCTGTACCTATAGCACCTTTTTTAAGAAAATCTCTTCTTGAATTGTTCATCTTTTATTCCTTCTCTGGATTAATTATAAATGAAGTGTAACAAGAAAAAAGAGCAAATTAATCGATTCTAGATACATTTTTATTCGATTAATTTGCTCTTTTTTTGTATTAGGATTTCGTCTATATTATAAGGAGTTAATATGAAAACAATCAAATTAAGTTTAGTAGCACTAGCTGCTATGTCACTAGGTACAAGTTTAAATGCTAACAGTTTATCTGAGGCATTAAGTAATGGTAAAGTAAGTGGGGAGTTTACTGCAACTTATGAAAATAGAAATGTTGATAAAGAATTAACTAAATGGTCTAACTATTATAATAATACATCATATGGTGTAGGTTCATTTGCAATGAAATATGAGACAGGTGCTTGGAACAATTTTAGTTTAACATCTAAAGTTAGAGCATATTCAACTTTATTTGAAGGAAATAAAGATGAAACTCATTATAAAGGGAAAGGTGATGCATCTGAGAGATTCTATGAAAAAAATGGTTCTTCGCAAGTTGCTGATATTGAAGAATTATTTTTAGCTTATAAAATTCAAAATCTATCAATTAAAGCTGGTAGACAATTTATTTCTACAGACTGGATGAACAAAACTCAAGATGCATTAAGAATCAACGCGAACTATTCTAACACATCACTTGAGGCTATTTGGTCAAAAAGACATGGTAGAGTTTATGCTAGAGATTATAGACCAGTTTCTGAAATGAATGGTGATGATGGTGTATATAAAGTTTCACTTACTCAAAAATTTAATGACAATATTTCTGCTACGGCTTATGATTTCATAGCTCCTGATGTAAGGGATATTATTGGTGGAAAAGTTAATCTAAAATATGGTGACACTGCATTAAGAGCACACTATGCTGTAAATAAAGATGATAAAGACTCTAGTAAAGATTCTAGTATTATGGATTTTAAAATAAGTACTAAAATTGCTACTTTCTCTCCATTTGCAGGATATATCCAAATTGATAAAGATGCAGGATTTACACATATGGCAGGGGAGACTATCAATCCTTTTGAAGAAGGGGATCAAATGTATTTAAAAAATGCTAAAACTTATTATGTAGGTGTAAGTAAATCATTTGGAAAATTAAGCTCAACTTTACTATATGGTGCAAGTTCATATGACAAAGGAAGTAAAAACTATACTCAAGAAGAAGCTACTGTATGGTTAGGATATCCACTTACTAAAGATTTAAAAAGTAACTTAGGTTATACAATCGTAAGAAATGACAAAGCAGATACAGACGAAACAGATTTAAACCAAGTGAATGTAACTTTAACTTATTCATTCTAAATATTTTAAAATTTAGCTAAATTCGATTTTTTTGCGATTTCTTTTAGTTAAACTTCATTCATAAAAGATTTAACCTTTTTCAATACCCTTAAGAGTATTAACAATCACTCTCTCCTAAAATTTCATCTTAAGGGTATTATTTTATCTATAAAGTACATACAATGAATTAAGAATAAGTCTTACTTCATAGCCATTTTTAGAATTTGTTCACTTTTTTCAAGTGTTAAATTTGCATTTTCACCTAAAGCTGTCATGCCATGAGAATCTAAAGCTTTGATTATATTTTCAATAACTTTATCATCAATTTCATAATCATTTAAATTTGTAGAAATACCAACTGATTCATACATATTTTCAATTGCTTTTATTACTGCTTCATTGTCATCTTTTATATTAAATACTATTTCACCCATTTGAGCTAGTTTTTCTTTTTTATCTTCTATCATTACTCTTATTAGTTGTGGTTGTACAACAGCTAATGATCTTGCATGATCTATTCCATAAAAGGCAGTAAGTTCATGACCTATCATATGTGTTGCCCAATCAGCTGGAACTCCTGAACCTATAAAACCATTTAAAGCTTGATTTGCTAGAAGCATTAAATTCTCTTGCCAATTAGCATTTTTCCTATTTTCCCAAGTTGAAGCTAAAGTTACTAAACCTTTTAAAATAGTTTGAGCATACCCATCATGTAGAAGCGAACTATTTGGGTAAGTTAAATACTGTTCACAGGTATGAACAAAAGCATCAACTAAACCATTTGATAACTGTCTATCATCTAAAGTACTCATAACACTAGGGTCTAATACTGCAAACTTTGGATAAGAATAAGGTGAATGGAAAAATCTCTTTTCACTTGTTTCTAATTTAGAAATAACAGAAGCAGAATTCGACTCACTACCAGTTGCTGGAAGAGTTAAAATAGCACCTAAAGGTAAAGCCTTTTGTACTTGTGCACTTCCATCTAAGAAATCCCATGCATCACCATCATAAAGAGCTGCTGCAATTAAATACTTACACCCATCAATAACAGAACCACCACCAACAGCAAGTACAAAATCAATATCATTTTCTTTCACAACTTCAACTGCTTTATTCATAGTTTCATAAGAAGGATTTGGTTCAACTCCTGAAAACTCAAACCAAGTATAAGATTCAAGAGCATTAACAACTTGGTCATAAACTCCATTTTTTTTAATAGACCCACCACCATAAACTACTAATACTTTTTGGTCTTTTGAAATATAGTTTGTAATTGATTTAATTTGACCTTCCCCGAACTCTAAGGCTGTGGGATTGTAATATGAGAACTCCATAATTATCCTTTTATTTATTTAAGAATATTATAGAGAAAAAGAGAAAATATTTGAATAGAAAATCCTATAAATTTCATGTCAATTTCTACAAAATCTAAAATCCGCTCTCTCGAATAAATAAAGCAATAGCTTTTTTAGTGATTTTATCTACAATACTCAAAGGTTCACCCTCAACTACTAAGATTCCATCTTTTCGTATTTTATATATTTTTCTAAAGTTATCTAATCTTGCTTCAACTTTATAATATGCTTTTTCACTTATAAGTCTATCTTTTGAGTCTTTTCTAACAGGAATACTTCCTCCATAAATAGATGTTAATTCAGGAAAAGAGATATATGGAAGTGAAATATTTGATACACTTTGTATTTGTGTATTTATTGGTTCAAAGTCTGCACTATTTAAAATAAACTTTCCTATTTCATTTATCTTTATATATTTTAAATCTGTTTCTTCACAAAAGGCTGTTAGTTTTATAGATTTTGGATTATATAAAGTAAATATTGCTTCTTTTGGGTTAATCCATTGGTTTTTATTAAAAGTATTATTTTTATAGATAATTCCATCAAAGTCAGCTTTTAATACAAGACTATTTCTAATTTTTAAAAGACCTTCTTTGCTCTTTTGTTTTCTTAAAACCTCTTCTTCTAAAATAATACTTTTATCAAGGTTTTCCTTACTAGCAGCTACTCTTTGAAGTTCTAAATTAAGTGATTGTATCTCTTTTTCAAATTTGTTTATTAGAAAGTCATTTTCTAAAGATTCTAGCCTTAATAAAACATCACCTTTTTTTACATATTGACCATTTATTATATTTATCTCTTTTATTTTAGCTTTATAAGGAGCATGTACTTGCATGTATTCTTTAGCTTCAAGTACTGCTGGCATTTGTATATTATTTGATAAGGGAGTAACGAATAAGGCTATTAAAGCACAAAGTACAAGTAAAGAAGAGATATTTCTTCTATTTAATCTAACTGTGGGTAATTTTTCAAACCAGATTTTAAGCTCCTTATAAATTGGCAATAAGATAAACCAAACTATTTCAATAATAAATAAAAATATTCCTAATACTTTAAAAGTAAAATAATACACTAAAAATGCGATTCCTAAAAATAAAAAGAATCTATAAATCCAAGTAGCTATTGCATAAACAATAAAAAAGTTCTGTTTATAACTTGGCAAGAACTCAGGTACTTCGTCATTTGAGCCTAAGATGTTCCTTCTTATAAACCATCTTGCCATAGCAAAAGATCTTGGCTGTAAATTTTTTGTATCAGTCCAGTCACTTAAAGCATAATATCCATCAAATCTTAGGAAAGGGCTTATATTTATAAGAAGAGAACTTATCCAACTAGTAGTTGCAATTACAAAGGCAATACTTTTTAAAACTCCATCTGGTAAAAATGACCATAAAAAAGTAGCTATTAAAGCTAAATATATTTCTACTTTCATCCCAGCCATTACTATTCTTAAGCGTTTTTCTTTAGACTTTATTCTCCAAGAATCTGTTGTATCTGTATATAATACTGGAAATAAAACTAAAAAAGCAACACCCATAGCAGGGACATTTGCACCATATTTTTTTGCAGTAAAAGCATGGCCTAATTCATGTAAACTTTTTACAAAAATCACAGATAAAAGATAATAAAAAGCTCCTTGTACTGAGAACATATATGAAAATGTATTTGTATATTCTTCCCAATTTCTAAGACTTAATACTACTCCTATAAAGCCTAGAATAAATACAAAACTTATCCAAAGTTTTGAGTAAAATATATTTGCAATAAAAAGATTATCTTCTAACCATCGATTTGGTTTTAAAAGTGGAACTCTAATAAATAAATAGTTATGTAATAACCATTTGAAAAAACCTAATTTAGATTTCTCTTCTTGCTCAAAAAACTCTTTACTTTTATTTTCTTTGCTGGCTTTGATTAATTTATTATTAGATATAAAATCTAAGAAAACAAGTAAGCCTTCTTCATCAATAAAATATTCTTTTTTATTAATTTTTTTTATAAAATCTTTTATTTCACATCCAGCTTCCCACAAAGATATAAGTTTAAAAGCATCAAGACCAATAGTAAAATATTTGTTTTGTAAAGGATCATATAAAATCCAAGATTTTGAGCCATCCTCAGCAGGAGCTGAGTCTAATAATTGTAAATCTTCTCTTATACTTGGTAAGGTTTCACTTATGCCTTGCATAATATATTACCATCCAAGTAACTGTCGTAGAGAAGTTATTGGCTTTTTAAATAAATAGAAAAATAGACTAACTTCATGTGAATAAATCTTTGCAGTTCCTCTTAATCCAATAGAAGGTTTATATTCAGAATCACTTAGATTATCAAACTTTGCTGTAATTTTATAAGCTAATATATTAGAAGGAGTTAGCTCTGGTTTATATGAAATATTTGTAATTGAACCTTCCCATGTATTTAATGGATCATTATCTAAAAAGGCTTTTATTTTTGTTGTATCTTCTAAAAATATTGCATCACTAACTGGCATCATTATTTTTAATTCAATACTATTTTCATTTGCTATTTGAAGAATTCTCTCTCCTGTAACTACAGGTTTCCCCTTCCATTCATTTGGGTTATGAACAATTGCCACACCATCTTTTTTAGCATAAATCAAAGTCTTTTCTAATTGTTCTTTAGTAAATTCTAATTCTGATTGTTTTAGTTCAACTTCTGCTTTTAATTTATCTATTGAATTCTTTTGTTTTAAATCATAAAAACTAGCTTGTTGCGCTGCTTTTAGTTTTACTTTTGCAAGGTCTAAAGTCTTCTGAGCAATCAAATATTTATTTGAATACTCTATATCATTTAGTTTAACAATTAAAGTATCTTTTTTCACAAACTCATTAGGTTTTACTTTAATCTCATCAATGACTCCATCAAGTGAAGAAGTTACAATAAAAGGGTCTTTTGCTACAACTTCTAGGGGTGCTAAAACAGTTAATTTTATAGGAATAAACATAGCTGCTATTAAGATTATAAATAATAATTTAAAATATAAACTTCCCCAGCTTTTTTGAGAGTTTGATCTAAACTTACACTTTCTACTTCCATATAAAAAATATGCAAAAGAAGATGATAAGTGTGAGCATACATCTAATTGGTTTTTATTCCATTCTTCTTTTTTAAATAAGATTAGATAATACTCAAATTCCATATCATCTTTTTTGATTTTAAGAGGCATCCATAAAAGATTTGAGTAATTATTTGATTGAAAATATTCTTTTTCATAAGAGTTTATTTCCTTTTCATAATCAAGAACATGAAGAGTATTATTTCTCTTTAGAATTTTCTTTGAAACACTTTCAATATTTTGAACAAAAGGAGCTGTTTTATCTATAGCTTGAATATCTGATATTGATTCAACTTTTAACTTACCTCTATAATTTGGTACAAGTAAAACAGCTTGATCATAAGGAATAAGCTTATTAGTTTCATTTACTATTAGATACTTTAGCTCAGCATAATTTTGAGCATTTCTACAGTTGTGCTCAAGTTGTAATAATGAAGATACATTAATTTTCAAAACTCATAAACCCTTATGCTAAATCATCTACAAATAAAGAAGAAAGATGATCTCCATAGTCTTCCATATTAAAACTTTGTTTTGCTACTTGTTCTTGGAAACCTAAATTTGAATCATTGAAAGATAATTCTTTTATTGGAACTTCAAGTTTTATATTTAAAATTCTTACACTTCCATCACTACTTATAGCTTTAATTTTAAGTTCTAAATCTTCTATAAATTTACCTTGAATAAATCCAGTTTTTTCATCAAATGTTAAAGTCTCAGGTAAAGGACTTCCATCTTTTAAAGTTACTTCATATCTTTGAGATACTTTTATATCACTAACTTTTATACTTATAAAATCATCATTTATTTTAATATCTTCAATAGTAAGACCTAAGGTATCAAAACTATCAAAGGTCTCTTGGGTAAATTCTGCTTTTTTATTTTCATTAAAAGTAAAAGATACATTTTCTTCTAAATTATTTTGTTTTAAAATAGGCAGTATTTCATCCACTTGAACTTCTTGTGTTATAAAACCTTTACCAGTTTGAGAAGAATCATCTTTTTCTGAACTCTCTTCTAATATTCCTTCAAGTTCATCTTCTTTAAAATCATTTAGATCTACTGGTTTTGTTTGTACAGGGGCTGGATCTTCTACTTCTTCTTCTGGAATTGCTGTTGAATCTTCTGGAGGAGATAGAACTATTAACTCATAAGTTCTTGAAATACTAGCTTGTGGGAAGGCTGAATCATAAGCTTTTATTTCAACATTAAACTTACCTACTTCTATTCCTAAGCCTGTGATAATACCAGTATTTGGATCATAACTTAAACCCTTTGGTAAGTTATTCACTTCAAAGACTAAAGTATCAGTTAAATCTAAATCACTAAATAAACTTGAAATATCTTTTGTATATTTCTCTCCAAAAGCTAAAGCAATGTCAATATCTTCATTACTAACAGTTGGAGCATCATTTTCTCCTGTAAGTGTAATAGTTACATCTTGTGATGAGCTTGCACCCTCATCATCTGTTATTGTTATTGTAAATACAGCTGTGATTGTTTCATTTTGTCCTAGAAAATCAAGTGAACTTTCTTGGATATTATAAGCCCAAGATACTCCACCATTATTTGTATTTCCTATATTATCACTTATTGAAAAACCTGCTTGAATATCTGCTATTTGACTCGCTGTTAAAATCAAAGGAGTTACTCCATCTTTTTGAAATCCACCAATTGTACTAGGAGATGAAGTTCCTGTAGGTCTATCTGTTAGGTTTAAATCTGTAAAGGTTACAGAACCACTATCACTTAATACTCCACCTTCATTTACACTTCCGTTTACATCTACGGCTGTTACATTTGGACTATCATTTGTCCCTGTTATTGTTACTGTAATATCTTGTGTTGAACTTG
>Ga0193952_1000358_pt1 | contig 19497 bp, 14 predicted proteins | sample BB_3_MG_FD_140368 | JGI IMG/M metagenome (GOLD analysis project Ga0193952, IMG submission 140368) | Microbial mat bacterial communities from the Broadkill River, Lewes, Delaware, United States - BB_3_MG | ecosystem: Environmental > Aquatic > Freshwater > River > Microbial mats | place: USA... | reverse complement strand
TGTTGTACTGCTACCCGAAACCGGCTTAGATGGCGCACTAGCGTGGGCAGAAAAAACACGAAGCTTGGTAGAGCAACAGCAAAAGAACGAAAACCACGCAGGGCTAACCCTGAGTATGGGGGTTACCATCTCCGGTGGAGAGAAAGACTACGCCCAACTACTGGCCACGGTTGATCAACTGTTGTTCTCGGCAAAAGCTGAAGGGCGCAACCGCATCAAACACGAATAACAACACCTTGAAAACTATACCAAAAATAGAAAATCTATTGACACAACCGCTAAAAATGTAGATGATTAGCGCCGATTACAAGATACACCTCCCGTGTGTATCTTCCTCTATGGGGCCTTAGCTCAGCTGGGAGAGCGGTTCGCTGGCAGCGAACAGGTCAGCGGTTCGATCCCGCTAGGCTCCACCATATTTTTAAACTCCTTATGTAGCTCACCTAGCCTAAGTGCCTCTATTTTATCTTCTTAGCGACCTGTGTTTCTGTGGGACACGCCCGCGAGCCGATCGCCAAACGCTATGAGTCTCAACGGTCTTAGCGACCTGTGTTTCTGTGGGAACCATCGAAAGAGGGAAAACCTCGCTACCAAGAAGTCTCAACGGTCTTAGCGACCTGTGTTTCTGTGGGCTTAAGCGCAAACATCAATGTCAATGCAATGGTTGAGTCTCAACGGTCTTAGCGACCTGTGTTTCTGTGGGATTCGTTCGCGTTTTCTCCTCAACGTGGGTTTGAGTAGTCTCAACGGTCTTAGCGACCTGTGTTTCTGTGGGACATTAGTAGGTGAGTTCCACTTAGAAAACACCGTCTCAACGGTCTTAGCGACCTGTGTTTCTGTGGGTGCAGAACGTAAACGCACATTCACCATGATGATCCGGTCTCAACGGTCTTAGCGACCTGTGTTTCTGTGGGCTGACTCTCACTGGTTGTGGTGACTTCGTTGAGGTGTCTCAACGGTCTTAGCGACCTGTGTTTCTGTGGGCTCAATCCCCCTCAACCAACCCCACGGAGCATTCTATGAGTCTCAACGGTCTTAGCGACCTGTGTTTCTGTGGGGAATAAAGCATAGGGTATACATGATGGGTTTTTGGGGTCTCAACGGTCTTAGCGACCTGTGTTTCTGTGGGGGCTTGAAATGAATTGGACAACTCTTCGTCTAGAGTCTCAACGGTCTTAGCGACCTGTGTTTCTGTGGGTTTCCAAGAAATTTCAAAAACTCGCGCTCAAGAAGTCTCAACGGTCTTAGCGACCTGTGTTTCTGTGGGAGATTGGCTTCTTCACCAAACTTAAACACTCGGGGTCTCAACGGTCTTAGCGACCTGTGTTTCTGTGGGAAGTTTATGTTTCGCAACAGCGTTGTCCTTCGGGGGCGTCTCAACGGTCTTAGCGACCTGTGTTTCTGTGGGTACCAAAAACAGTTGGAGAATAATGACCGAAATTATGTCTCAACGGTCTTAGCGACCTGTGTTTCTGTGGGGAAGTCGAATGTTCCACGCGCCAATGAACCTAGTCTCAACGGTCTTAGCGACCTGTGTTTCTGTGGGGTGAAATGGTGGCATTCGAAATGAATGTACAGCATCTGTCTCAACGGTCTTAGCGACCTGTGTTTCTGTGGGTTGAAACGAATAATTACACAGTCTGGAGAGCATGTGTCTCAACGGTCTTAGCGACCTGTGTTTCTGTGGGGGACGTAAACGCTCGCCTACAGAACTACTTTGAGACGTCTCAACGGTCTTAGCGACCTGTGTTTCTGTGGGCTCAGCTGTATTGGGGGGGTAGTCACTCGCTCAAAGTCTCAACGGTCTTAGCGACCTGTGTTTCTGTGGGTCTTATAAATGGGGCGAGTATGGAAGCTTATGAAAGTCTCAACGGTCTTAGCGACCTGTGTTTCTGTGGGAAAAAACTAATGACACCTAAAAACATGGCAATTTTGTCTCAACGGTCTTAGCGACCTGTGTTTCTGTGGGTACAGTTAAGCCGGAAGCGGTAGCAGATAGCCGTATGTCTCAACGGTCTTAGCGACCTGTGTTTCTGTGGGGGTGTGATTTTAGGGGTAACTATTCCCGCATTAGCGTCTCAACGGTCTTAGCGACCTGTGTTTCTGTGGGCTCAATGAACTGGCGGAAGAGTTCGCCACTATTGAGGGTCTCAACGGTCTTAGCGACCTGTGTTTCTGTGGGTATAAGGATACAGGAGATACCTCCCGTATCTGCACCGCGTCTCAACGGTCTTAGCGACCTGTGTTTCTGTGGGAAATCTTCGACGAAATGGCAGCGAACTATCAAAAGTCTCAACGGTCTTAGCGACCTGTGTTTCTGTGGGAGTCGAAGCGGAAGGCTTGAAGATTCTGGCGGGTAAGTCTCAACGGTCTTAGCGACCTGTGTTTCTGTGGGGCTATACCTACTTTTTATTAGAAAACAATAGGTTATATTGCCCATTTTGACGCCCTCAAGTTACCCACAGGGAACATCGCTCAATCTATCAAGGTTTGAGCCTGATTTCAACCTAACTTATTGTTTAAAAAGAAAAAGGCGCCCTCAAGTTATGTTTGCAACTTCACAGCGGTGGTAATTCTATATTGTTAAAGAGCTTTCTGGTGTTATCCAGAATTTTTGGTTATAGCTTATAGGAGGATGGCGGCTGGGAACACGGCTATCGGTTCGCCCCATACATCTCTCGATTTACTTCGGCTGTCTCTATTTAACCAGTAAAAACGCAAGCTGTCTTCTGTGGTCACATAGTTTTCGCACTTTTGGCAGAGTGTCTGAAGCTCTGCTTCGTTTCTTAAACTGATTTCGAATACAGAGTGTTGCACACGATCTCCATAAGTGAGTAATAAATCACCTAGTTTTCTGCGTTTGCGGTCATCTTCTATATCGAAACACGCCAGATAAACTCTCATTTTTTTGGCCTCCATGCTTGGAACCGCTGGCCTGTTTTGCAACTTAACGCGAGTGATAGCGCTTGCTCTTTCATACTGTCGATGAGGCTGGGAGAGCTGGCTGAGTGTCTGGTTAACTGGATCAGAAGCTCATTGAGTAATGCTTTGCGTGCTTCGCTACTCATTTGGCAGCCGTGGTCCGTTGTCGCAAAATCATCTGGCTTAATTTGAGCGCGGTTTATCAGGGTTATGACGACACGTTCAACAATGTAGCGATAGGGTTCCATCAAGTCTGATGCGAGTGTTTTATGGCGCCCTTTGTTTTGGTGCAGTGCGCCTTGCCAAGGGTAAAGGCCGACAACACGGTTAATGCTATCAATCAGGCTATAGAGAAAACTGTACCCCAGCGATAACATCGCATTGACAGGATCTTTGGGGGGGCGGCGGTTACGGCCGTTAAATTCCCAAGCAGGGTCAAGGTGCCTTTTAATGAATCCCCAGAGCAGTTTGGCTGATTCGCCTTCATACCCTCTTAACTGGTCGATATCACAGGTGCGCGCTATTTTTTCGGTGATGCGGTGGTATTTATCTAGTTCTGGTGCCTCTTTTTCACGCCTTTGAATAAACGCATGTTGGCCTGCAAGGCGTGCTTTGATGAGTTCTCGACTGATTTCTAACGCATTTGCTTCCTGTTGCAGGTATTGGGTTTGGAGTAACCAGAAGTCTACGCCCAGATGGCTGGGTTCCTGGCTGGAAGTAACGCCCTGGTATTGGCCAAAACTGCTGGCAAAGTGGATAGGCACTTGGTTTGCCATGGCTGCACGTAAAGCAGGTGTTGTAACTTGGTGAGGGCCAACCAGTAAAATGGCTGTTAATGAGTTCCAGCAGTAGCTGTTTTTTTGATCATACTGTTCGACAACTAGGCGCTTTTTCTCGTTAAATAGCATCGCGAGATCGCCAGCGATAACGAGTATGGTGCCTAGTGTTTGGCGCTCTCCGATCGTTTCTTTAGTTGTTTTTTTGCTTAGGGATTTTAAGGTTTCAGCTAGCGCTTGCTCCTCTTTGTGGTATGAGCGTTTTGTTTCTAGGGCGTAGCCGTCAATAAATAGGTACCCTAGGTAGCGAAAGCCAGATTTTGCAGGCACGATGTGTGTTTTGTCGGTGTTGATGTCCAGCCCATGTTCGTGCAGTGAAGTTTGTATATCCGGTAAAGCGGCTTGCGCTTGGGCTTCTGTTTTGAATAGCAACACAAAATCATCTGCGTAGCGTATGATTTTGTGCCCTTTCTCGAGCATGTCTTGATCGAGATCGTCCAGCAGTAGGTTGGCTAATAAGGGGCTGATAGGGGCTCCTTGTGGTAGCCCTTTGGTTCTTATTCGGTTGTCGATTTCATTTTCTTCTCTAGGGCAGGTTATCCATTGCATTAAAAGGGGCACCAACGGCTCGTTTGGAAACAGTAGTTGTAGTCTTTGCTCTAGGTTTTGCCAGCATACGGTATCAAAGAAGCTTTCTATATCGCTTTCTAACACCCATTGGTAGCCTTGCTGAATATGATGGTTTATCTGGTCTCGTGCATTGAGTCGTGAGTAGCCTCTGCGATAGCCATAGCTATGTTGCATCCAGAGTTGGTCTAGTGTTGGCCCCAGAATATCTGTCACAGCGCGCTGTAGCGTGCGATCTTGCCAACTTGGTATGGAGAGTAGGCGGGTGCCTCCATCGGGCTTTTCTATTTCTAAAGGTTGTAAAGGGGTAGGAGAATAGTCTTTATGTTCAATGCGCTTGCGCTGTTTTTGCAGTTGGCTTAAGAGCGCCGATTTGGCATCGTGATGTTCTTCGTCTGAGTCTTCTTTATCAAAACTGCTACTACGTTCGTACATAAGGTCGCAGGCTTGGGCTAGGTTTGTGTCTTGCAGTGCTTTTTTTAACAGGCTTTGGGTTGGGCCGGGCCTTGGATAGGTGGCTTCGTTGTATTCATCTAACATCTGGTATTGGCCCATGCCAAAGCTGCGATGTTGGCCTATACCGATATATTGCCCAAAGACGAGCAGAGCCAGCAGTTCGGATGGGAATCCCGGGTCGAGGCTGATGTGTAGATAGGCGAGCACGCCGCTGGCATCTTTGCGGCCACCGTCGGCGTTTTTGGAGTAGCTGTGATCAATCCAAAAAGCCAGTGATTTATGGATGTGCGCATCAGGCCAGGGCGCTCGCTGTAAGCGCTCTCCTGTGTGGCGTTGATAGAGATTGATGAGCGTGTCCGTCACTCTTTGTGTGAGTAATGACCAGCTCAGGTGATCTTTATTACGGCAGAAGCGCTGCTTTCCTTTTGGGTCTTTTGTTGTGGGCTTTTGTTGGTTTTCAGGGTCTTGCTCCGTTTTATCTCTGATGAGGCGAGCTGGGGTTGTGAATGCTACCTTGAACCAGGGTTGTCTTGCCCATAGGGCGGTTTCGAGCCAGAGGGCGTTTTCATCAAAGCAGGTGAGTTCGGCTACGCTGTTAATCGAGTGGCGCTCGAAGGTGTCTTCGATGTTGATCAGTTCTAGATTGTTGGTAAACGCTTGGTTGCTCTTTTTCTGCTTTACGCTTTCAGGTAGTGTTTGCAGCTTCTGTAGCAAGGTGCCAAGTAGTATCTCACCACCGTTCAGTGCGGTTAGCCTAAAGCGGTAGCTGTCACCTTTGCGGTATTGAATATGGCCGTTTTCCAATGGCTCAACAATGAGATAATCACTGAAGTGCTCCGGGCTGCCTGCCAGTGTCCGTATCCATGCATGTAGCGGCACATTGTGCAGAAACCCTGGCTGGCTGGCAGAGAGCCAGCGCAGGGTGATAATGCAGCTTCGCAGCGGGAGTAGAGGTTGGATCAATGGGAGGTTATGCATCTGTACTACCGAGTCGTTTATCTAGTGCTTTTTGTAGTTTTTTTAGTTGTTTGTGATCAGGCAATGTATCCCCTTCGTGAAGTGGTTGTATGACTTCGTTACACAGCAGAAGACTATCGTCATCCAGAGATGCAATGAACTCGCCTTTTGCGGACTGTTGCATAAGGCTGTTCAGTTGTTTTCGTGTGCCTGTTGAGCTTGTGTCAATGAGATATTTTTTTACTAAGTCTTCCAAGTTTAAGACCTGTTTAGCTTCTTCTGAGAGTGAGTCTTTTAGCTTTTCTCTTTCTTTCGCTTCTTGAGCGGCTTTTATTGCTGCTTCTTCTGCTGCTCGTTTTTCTGCTCTGACCGATTCATAGTCCTCATTTGAGAGTAGGTCGATGTTGGAGTCAGGCTCAGCTGAAGCATTCGTTGATATATCCAGTGGGGTGAAAACTTCGCCCGATGCTGGCTGAAGAGTACTCAAACTGCCTGCTTTTGTAGAGTCCGTGTAGTCGCTGAGCTTCATATATGGCTGATCCGAGGTAGAGGCTGGTGTTGCCATGGCGTAAAGCTCTTGTAGTTGTGGCGAATCTTGCCAACTTTGTTGCGTAGCGCTCAAATAAGCGGTATCCATTAGGTGTGTGAAGCTGAATCGTGCTTTTTCGAGCAGTGCTTTATTTTGCAGCTGATCATCTCGATTCGTTAACACTTCTGAGTCGACCACTTTTAAAGAGACTCTTCCCATACCAAAGGGTTTTCCCATTCCGATATTATGAAAAGCGCCAGCTTTGCCGCCAAAATCTAAACTCCAGAGCAGGGCGCCCAGTTCCACTTCTCTGAGGTTATGAATGTGAATTTTAAACAGGAAGGTGGCCCCTTTTTTTATTGGCACTAGTTTGACTTGTACTTTGGGGTTTTTTAGCTGGTCTGCATCGAGTCGAGAAATGGCAACACTATTTTTTGTCTGGTAGCGTTTCCAGCCTGAAAGTTCAGCTTGTTTATCCATTAACGTGTTGTAGTCACCAGCGTCTCTCAGTTTGCCTAACGCATCCCCTTTATTCTGACGAACATAGGCTGGGTAGTAGGTAGGTTTGGGGCCATTGAGTATAGTGGCAGGTAAGGGGTTGTAATCCGCTTCGCCGTTTAGTGTTGCAGCACCGATGTTGATACGGCCTCGGAGTGATGGGCTTTCATCCTCACCTATCTGACCGAACATCAGTGCCGGGAGGTCTGGGCTGTTGGTATCCAGATGGCTAACCTGAGTATGCTTGACCGCATCGTGGGTGGTGTTTTGATAAGCCAGCTTGTAAAGGAATGAGAGGCCTATAGATGTAATTTGTGTGGTATTCTCCATATAAAAGACTGGTATGCCCTCATCTGTGTAAGCTGCTTTCTTTTTCTCCCAGTATTTCCAGTCATCGGATTCGCTGTGAATAAATTTGAAGTCACGCATTACTGACAGAGGTATGGTTTTACTCTCACTTGCTGGGGCGTAGAACACAAACTCCCACTTTTTGTTTTTGTTAACTTTTCCTTTGAAATCGTTATAAGCTTTGCCTGGTTGGCCGGTAACAACAAGCTTACCCTGGTACTGCCCGGTGGCATCTGGAACAGCGGTTGTGCCTTTATTTTTGTGTTGTTGGGTTGTGAAGGTGATCTGTCGGAATCCTTTTAATAATTCGTAGCGCTGATGAGCTTTGGCATTGTCCTTGTTTGTCCATTGGCTCTGCGTAATATCGTCACAGGCTTTGACGATATCGCTTTGTAGTATCCTCGCCATTTTACACGGGGTAATTTGCCAGCTGCCGGACTGGGAGTTGAACTTCAACCAGCCAGGTTTGCCGCCCTTGGGGTTGCCTGAGAACTGTCGGGTAAAGAAATTATCCGATGTGCTGAGGTCTCTCACGCTGTAGCGTTTATCGTCGAGTCGATTAAAGCGGGCAAAGCTGGCGATTTCCAGTACGTTGCTGAGCACGCCTTTTAAGCTGCTACCGGGTATGACTGGGTTCCCGTTTGGGTCTTTGAAGAACTCTACTCGGCCGGGTTCGTTTGTTGTTGCAGGTATTTGTTGCCCACCAATTAAGGTATCTGTATGGCAGGTCATCTCTATGGTTAGCGTACCGCTGACACCATCCCTAAAGGGAATATCGTGTGATACTTGATCCGCCCAGTTCGGCAGAAAAATGAATCGTGACAGAGGTACAAAGTTGTAGGGTGCGTGGATGCTCATGCGTTACCTCCTGTAAAACCGATAAAGATAGCGTCAGTTGTGGTCATGCCTGTTTCTGGTAAATCTTTCCAGATGCGGGTGTATGTGAGAGAGGGTTGGCCTTTCTCGCGGGACTCGAAGCTGATGGTGTCTGCTATGGCGTTGGCTTCTGATGGGGTGTCTGGCTCGGTTATTGTGATTTCAAGCCAGTTCCATACGCCATTGCGGTAGTTGAGGCGCAGGCTGTTACCATTTTTTAGCAGTAGTTCGCCTTCCAGCGGTGCCATGGTGTGGTCTAGGCTGAGTTCGCCGCTTGCTTCGATACGTTCTACTTTGTCTGGCCATGTTATCCAGCCGCAGTGGATTTCGGTTTTCTGTAGCTGGTTGATAACGTCTTGTTCAGCGTTGAGTGTCTCTGGTTTAGCGTAGTTGATGATTATCGGTCGAATATTTTTCAATTCGTTGCTGCCAGTTTGCGTAGCCAGGTGTTCAATATTGGCTAGAATATTTTGGTATTCCATTAGGCTTCTCCCTTAATCCATTGTCCGTCATCACTCCAATCTATGTTGCCGGTACAGCTGCCAAGCCCGCGTGAACCGCTGGCACCAAGCGAAAGTCTGCCTTGGCAGAGGTCTTCTAGGGTGGCTTTTATGGCTTGTCGCGCTACCGGTGTGGCTTCTTCTGGCTTTAGGAACGTCAGGCTGAAGGTGAATTCAGGTTGGTACAATACTTCTTCCGAGTAGAGCGCACTGTCAATAACGCCGCCAGTAAATCGGTCAATTTTGTTGTGCCACAATTTGCTGGTTTGAACGGGACCATCCAGATAGACATCATTAATCAGTACTTGACCTGCTGCACCGTCACTCTTACGGGTGCCGTCTTGAGACTTATCAGTATCGCTGGCAAACCCAAGAAGTTGTCTGGCTATAGGGGTATTTTTTCGATCAACCGCTGCCTGGCGCTCATCAGAATCCATTTTATCCGTAAATTGACCATTAATTCGGTTGTCGTGGAAGGTGAGGCGATGTGCTAAAGCTCCTTTAATTGCACTGCCTGGAATCAGCGGATAACGTTGGCTGAATTCAGCTTTTCCGCTGCCCCAAGTAAGGTATTTTTCGGATTGCATGCGCAGGTCGGCGGGGTCTTTTTTGTCGTGAACCGGCAAATCTCCACCACCAATGCGCATAAAGCCTTCTCCGGTCAGGTTAATGGTTGCAGTTATACTGGTGTTGTTGTCTGGCTGTTTAATTTCTTTTTTGGTTAGGGAGTGTGTATCTGACAATGACCTGCTGAGCACTTGCCATGAGGCTATATCCTCGGCTTTTCTTAGGTTATACCGGCCTTCCATGATGTGTCGGACGCACAGGTCGCCGAATCCGGAGCGGGTATTGCTGCCTAAGCGAAAGGCTGGTTGGTTCATTAGGTTTAGTAGAGATTGCCAGTTAGTGTCGTTTTTCTGTTCACTCCAGTATTTCAGCTCAAATGTAAAGCGAGTACCTTTGGGAACGGCGGTGACGTCAAATTTTCCGCCATCCTCAGCGCAGCCTTTATCGTTGAGGCGAACACGCTCACGTTTGATTGGCTGTGATTGTTTCAGCTCATCGAGTAAAAAGTCATACTCCCGTATTAATCCTTCAACGGGTTTATTATCCGCATTGTGCAGCATGCCCCAACTGACTTGAATATGTGAGATTTGAGCTTCTTCGCTATGGGTTGTCTTGTCCACTTGACTGTAACCAAAGAGGCTTTGTGCTTGCTCTTTACCCAGCTGCTGCTGAGATAGATGGCGTAACACACCACGAATACTGGTGGCTGGCAGGGTAGGCAGCCCGTTTGCATCCCTGACTAAGGCCGTGTCATAGTTTAATTCGGACTGACCGGTTTGAACTGAGATCGGTGTAGTGGCTTCAACCTGAACTCTAGCAAGATAAAGGTAGTGTAGTGTTTTAAGCATCTTAAGAGCCCTCCTGTGGTTGAATAGTGGATGCCATACTGATCTTCTCGCCGCGTGGCTTACGCATCTCTGCTGCTAGTAAGGCAACCTGTTCACAGAAGTGTTCGTCTAGTTTAGGGGTGTCACCTTGTGCATCTTCAGTTTTGATGAGTTTATGTTCGTTCGATAACCCCCATTCAGGTATAAGCTCTGTAAACAACCACTGTACAAAGGTTTTATTTGGGCTTATTGCTAACCCCCAGCTATGCTCACTGCCCGCACGTTCGCGGCAGATTGCTTCTTTCTCACCGAGAAATAGGGCTTTGCAGAGGCTATTCGGTTGCGTACGTAGGTCTCTGGCGGTTTGATATACCTCACCCCATTGCGATGCACTGGGGCCTATTGGGTGTTTTGGATCTATGGCGTTCAACTGGCGAGCTGTTACATAGTGACGTTGGATCTGGTTCAGCTTAGCTGTTAGCCATTGTTGGCTGACTGCAGACGAGGCAGTAGGGGTTTGAGCGCGTAGCCACTGAATAAGAGCGCTTTCTTCATCTGAAACTTTTTCCAAAGATGACGCAATATCTATTTTGAAATGGTCGTTAAACGCGAGAGGTGACTGAATACAGATATTGGCATTGGGGACTATGCTACCTAGGCCATTTTCAGTGAAGCAGCCTTGGGGGCGCTGTAAGCTTTTTATCTGCTCACTGGTTAGAGGGGGATCTAGTTTTGTGAAGTGGATGATGCTGCCCATCGTAATCACTTGGCGCTGTTGATCGAATGCATTACGATAACTGTTATATGGGCTGTATGACCGGCTGCGAATGTAACTGCGGGAGATATCCAGTTCGCCTGAGTTGAGACCGAAGTGTTGTGGTGCCGGTTGCAGCGTCGGTTGCAGGGTTTTTTCATCTATCAGCGCCAGATCCGATAAGCACCAGAGTGTCAGTTCCGTTGTACCTTCAGGGGTTGTAATGGACGGAAGATAATCTTTGTCGCCAAGGTTTTTAATCTCAATGCGGCCATATTGAGCAGAGCGAGAGCGCCCTATACGCGCGGGGCCTTCCAGTGCTTTGATCAGTTTGCTGAACAGGTTTGTATCAACGTCGTCTGTACATTCAATGATGGCTAAGAATTGCTGGTCTGAGCAAAGCGCTTCATAACCAAAGAGCTGTGAATCCGCAGCGCGTCCTGTTGTGCTGTTGATAGCTGTTTTCATGGTGGCAGCTTTTTTGACGGAAACTTGTTCACCGCTGGCGGTTAAGTAACTTCCTCTGAGCTGTTTAGGTTGGCGAGCAGGGTCACGTTGGTCTATGACTGGCCGAAAGATGTTATCCGCCGAGAGTGGGTGTTCTGTATCGGGTTCATTGCCTTTGTAATAGTGAAACGATAGCGGTGAGGGGAAGGTTGGTTCGCCTGTTGAGCTAATGATATAGGCGTTGCCAAAGCTTACTTTACCAGAGTGAAAAAGCGTCCAAGCTTGCTTAGGGTGTTCAATAGTTTTGTATATTTTGGCGGCAGCTGCCCCTAGAAGTAAGCTGCCGGGAATGTAATCCAAGGACTTGTGACCACCGGTTGTGGCTGAACTTGCACTAACGATGACATCATCTTTTAGTGTGATGAGCAGAGCAGTTTTCATGCGGCATGGCCTCCTTGTGTAGCAGCTTCGTCCAGAGAGAGGGTTGCCCGACCGAAGCCGCGGTTGCGCATCCCACCGACATGGTCAATCAATGAGAGAGATTGTGTGAGTATTTCAAAAACTGCTGGTGCGGCTTTTTCATCACCATTGAAGGTGATTTCCGAGTACAAGGTAAGGGGAATTACGACTTCTGCTCCGCGTAGAGAGCGATCTTTTGCGGTGCCGGTTTCTTCGTCGATAGCAGTGGAGAAAACATACCGAAATAGCCCTGTTTTTAGCTCGCTTGACTCTTTTTGCGACAAGATTAGACGGTCTGCTTCGGGAAGCTCAGCGTTACTGACAAATACGACTCCTGCTGTCGTATCAAAGCGTGAGCTGTCATCTGAGTTGTCGCTGGCATTGCGAGTGCCAAATAACCAGGCTTCTAACGCTTTAGCACTGACAGGCAGTACTTGTACTTGTTCATCAAACCAACCCCAGTCAGCAGCTCTTGCGACCGCATCGCGAAGTAGCCCTTTGATATGTTTGCCGTTGAGAAGTGGTAGGCCTGAGTTATTTTTTTCTACTAAGCTGTCAACATGGCTGCCACTGGTGCGGCCAGTGCCTGCATGCCAGTAACTGTGTATTTCAACGGTTAGCTGTTTGTTCATACCGCTTCTCCTTTAGCGTCTGGTGTTTTAGGCAGGTATGTCAAAAGCAACAAGTCAACTAGCGGGCTTTTTAGCGATGTGCTATCGAATGGAATCTCTGCTGGATTGCTAATTGTGCAAAGCTGAGATATTAATTGGTCATACCGATCCAGAAGTGGCTCTTTAGTCACCTTTGACTGTTTGCTTTTCTCAATATCTCGCCAACGAGCATACCGTTGCTGCGCTTTGTCTGGGTCTTCTTTTAGCAAAGTTGCTACCTGACGAAGCCCGCTGCGATTCAGTCCTTTATCTCCAAATAAGCTGGCTAGTTCTTGCAGATGTGAGAACGCTGGTAAGTCAGCATCTAGGCCGTATGCCCCCATTGCTAGGTATCGGGTGTTGGTATTGTTGGGCGTGTTTTCATTGCTTTCATCTTTCTTGATTGAGATAGCCCATTCGTGAGTTTTGATCTCTTTAACCTTTTCTATTAACGCTGATGAAACCTGATGGAAAGAGATAGAAGCTGGAATAAGGGCGTGTTTATCGGTCAATACATGACGGGATTGGCGCTTCGCTTCTTTGCAGAGATCCTCGGCTAGATCATGTGCCTGAAGAAATGGCTGATTGGATTTGATGAAGGCGATGCCAGCACATGCGGTTAGAGATTTTAGGCGATTGATGTTGTAGGTTTGCCCTTTAACTTCAATTGTGTCGGAGCCAAGTTGTTCTCGAACCGTCGTATAAAGACCAGCCAGCTTCTCTTCTGTCTGTCTGGCAAAGGCGGAGCAGAATTCAGACGCGAAGGGTAGAGCTAAGTCAGCCCGTATCAGTATGGTTAAGTCATCTCCTCCAAGGACCATAGGGCGTGCGGGTATTTTTTCTGCATCTGAAGGAAGCGTCTTGAAGATGGTTTGCATCGCATCTTGCGCGGCGGCTTTGGTTGCCTCTTCCATTGCATTGGAAAACTCACGGAACAATGTGACGTAGATTAAGTCGCTGTTTTCCTCCTCCGAGTTTGCCTTCCCTGCAATTGTCTCGACTACTTTACCCAATACCATGAGTAATTCACCGATACCGTTGCCATCGGCGTGAACTAATGCAACATTGCGATCATCTTTTATGAAGGGGAAATCCCCTCCATCGTGTTCAAGATTAATCGGCCATTGATCGGCGATGTAGTTTTTTCCATCCGGAATGAATTTGGGCACCAGTGAGTCTTTGGTTTTTTTCTCTTTGCGCTTCAGACGGGTTGCCTCATCAATCCATTCCTTACGTGAATCGTTCCATTCCTTACGTGAATCGTCCCATTCCGTCACAGGGTTTGCTGTTCTTGGCGATCTTCTGACCAGTGGACCAGGTGCGGGATATTGTGCGGTTAGAATATTACGTTGTTGCGCCATTTTCTCCAGTGCCGCTGTCATCGCCTGATGAACGGTTTCTGCTGTTTCTATCACCTGTACTATTTCAACACCTGGGAAGTGTTTGCGGACATAGAACGACCAAAGCGCTCTAAGTTCCTTAGCTTTATCCAAGCTATCCAGAATCGCATAAACAGCACCGCCAGCTTTGCGGGAAAACCAGATATTGTCGTTTTCAACGAGTTTGCAGGTTTGTAAAACATGTGATAATGGCTCGTTACACAACGCATCGAGTTGATCACTAGCTGTGACCATGTCGCGCAGTTTACCACCTTCAAAGATGAAGCTCTGTACAGAGCGCGTTTCAAATAGATATGCGGTTCTGGACATCATGTCCTCCCTTTCCTAGATAAAAGGTTCATTATTGGGCTGTTATATCGAGCTCTTGAGATTCAAAAGTATTGGTATCTGTATAGTGCATGAAGGTACCCTTACTCACGGAAACTGCCGCCAATACTGCTGACATGGAAGACATTCCCCCTGTAACATCGATAGCGATCTTATCTCCGGAGTCAATGCTTTTGTCATACCGAGCATCAATGTTATCCAGAACATGTAGCACGACTTGCGCGAACTCATGAATATTGTTTGTAGGTAATCCTTCTGGGTAAGCTGCTTTAAAATGGTCACTTGTCATAACATCTCTGCTTAAATAGGTTTTGAATACGATTTCCCTGTGTCGTAAGGAGAAGTATTTGTTAACTAAATCTCTGAAAACATCGACATTTTTATGTGATCCTTCGTTATCTGGCGTCGACAGTGTCGTGAAAACGATAACCTCTTTGATGTTGGGGTAGTGCTCAATAGCCCTTAATAGTGGAAGCCAATTGCACTGGAAGTTGGTGCCGGCTATCTCCTTCAAAGGCTTGTCGTTAGGGAAATTACTAAGATTATTCTTAAACAGTTCTAGGCTGTAGCCTTTATCAGCAAAGTCCAGCTTACCTTGCTTCAACTTCCCATAGGGGGTGTATCTAGACAAGTTAACTAATAAGACTTCACGTGAGTTGACTTTATTATCATTGGCTTTAGCGACAAAGTTGTCGGATGGGGGGGATTTTCTGGCGAAGTAAATTACGAGCAGCAAAAAAAACGTAGCTATAAAGAATATTGCTAGGTCAGACTTGATAGAAAAGTTACTTGTTAGAGGGATGGTTTCGCCAAGAAAATCTTGTACTACATTCAAAAGTGAGTCGCCTAGCCAACTAATTAAAATCAATATGGCCATCACATACTTTAATCTTTTTCCTAATACGTGCTTTAAAGCTTGTGAGCTTTCATGTCTAATTTTTTTCATTTGCCACCTATAACTTCGTACATTTCTAGTCTTGGCGAACATTGTTCAAAGTCCGCCGTATTTAATTCTTTGCCTCGCCACTCTGGTGGAACGTCGATACTGAGATGGATATAGTGGGCTTTTTGGGCGCATACTTGGGCTGCGACATGGATAGGTAGGGTGCCAATAACGGTGTCATTAGGCTCTATCAACGCGATGTCGAGGTGTGAAATAACTTTATCGACCTCGACTTGCTTTTTGATCCAATCGATGGCGGCTTGGTGCCGGCTAACTAAGTAGGTATTTGGCATTTTTTAGTGTTCATTCCATAGCTTCCTTGAACGTTATCTTTCCTCTATCAGTTCCTTTCGTCTATGCTGACAAGGTTGTCACTGTTTTCTTGAATCCAGCTGCTTAGGCGACTAGGGAGCCGCTTGATTGCTTGTCCAGACACTACCTCAATGTCGTAGAGTCCAGCTCGTTTAATGCTGGAGTTTGGTAAATCTGAGAGGCTTACAACCATGCCTTTTACCTCTTTTCCTAAAGATGCTGATAGAGCTTCTAGTTTGTAGATGAGTTGGTTAGCCGAAGAGGTATCATTACTCAGATAGGAGGTTTTAATTTCTATAATATGGAGTTGGTTGTTTGCCAAAAAGACGACATCCAGTTCATTTTTGACCTGTTCAGGGTAGAGTATTTCCAAACCTAGGCGGACGTCCTGCAACGTGCTCAGACTTCGTTTGAGTTTGCAGAGTTGGTCATATACAAAGAGCTCTAGCCAGCCTCCGTTACAAAAGAATCGTGCACTATCATTGGTAAAGAGTATTTCGCGGTTATCAAGCTGAACTAGTTCATTGTCTCTTAAGTCTTTTAAATGGGTAGCAAGACTGGAGTGTTGCCAGTTCTCACTCATATTGGCTACATACTGTTGTGCGTCGTTGGGTGGCTCGACCGGTCTAGCAGTGGATGCCAGTTTATTTAAATAGCGAAAAGGGGTGGGGTGATCGAATTCCAATACCCACTGTTCGACCATATTTCTGAGGCTTTGGTTAATGCGTAAGCCCATACCGTGACTTAGCAGTTTGATCTGATGAACTCGAAAATACTCTTTTAGGTTTGCTAAGTCATGAATCTGAGTGGCTGGCAGGTTGGTAGGGTTTAACCAGTGCTTTTGGTCTTTTTCGTCAATTAAATAAGCATGAATATCTTCTTTAAGAGCCCATTGCAGAAGCCGCATGGCGTTCAGGCGGTCTCCGCTGCTGAGGTTAAACGAGATTTTTTCTGCGTTCAGGTCGGTAATCGTTTCATTAAGACGGTAGAAGTCTTCTTCGGTCGGAGCTTCGCTCCATGCTAAAAAGAGGGGGCTGCCATATCGGCCAGAAAGGCTCGCTATAATTGCCTTTTGCTGTTGTGGGGGGCCAAGTATTAGGAGAGTTGAGCCGTTCTTTAGTGCAACCAGCGGCGTATAATTCTTAAAGTTGTCCTCACCCCAGAGGCCAATATGCAGTTCTTTCATCCTGATAACATCCTGTACTGCTACGCTTTATAACTTTCCGTCTCTTATATGTAACTTATTTATGTATTGTAGGGCAAAAAATATACACTTTTTCAAGTGTTATTCTTATCCTTTTGTATGAAATCAATGAATGATGGAATGCGAAGACCTTCATCGGGTAACCCTTCATGGTTGATATTTCTGTTATCTGACCTGTTGTGATTTCTTTGCTTATAACGTGGTTTGAAATTGGGTTCTTTGGAGTAGTATGGGTTGGTTTTTGCTTTCTTCTGAAAAGCGGGATCAGTCAGGTAATTTATTTTCTGACTGATTACTGGAAGGTCGCCTGCAATTTGTAAAATCAGTTCATCAGAGTCTAATTCCAGCAGTTCTTCGGCAGTCCAAATGTTGTAAATCTGAGCGGACTCTTGAGCCATCATTAAATTAGTAATGCCAAATACCTGGTGAACTCGACAGTTGTTCATCAGTGTCTTCCAATCTGAATACAGGCGTTTCAGTTGAGATAGGTCCTGCCAGAAACTCCAGGTTTGCAGGCCGTAGCCTCTTAACAGTGTGATGGCTTGCCGTAGGGCCTCCAGTTCACCAAGTTGCGCTGCTTCATCGAGAATAAAAGGGTGTTATTGTCTTGTTGAGAGCGGCGTTGGAGTATGAGGTTAAATATATTGCCAACCCATACTCTTAAGAGCTCTTGATAAGTCAGTAGTTTATCTGGGGGAATAACCAAGTAGATGGATAATGGTGCGCCACTAATTACTTTTTCTGCGTCTAGATCGTTACCTGCCATTTGCCTATCGAGTTGAGCTCCTCGAAATTTGGTTAGGTGAGATTGTGCTGTAGATAGAACTGACGCGAGTACTTTGGGCTCGGTCATCAAATAGATCTGGGCTGTTTCTATGAGAACAGGTTTTGTTGATTTAGCCATTAAATTAGCCATGGCAATCACTTCGTTTTGGGGTTGAAAGAGCAAATGGCGAATCTCTGCCAGTGTACTTAAAGCTCCCGGGTATGACTCATCTGTGACATAAAGTATAAGTCCAGTGAGGAGTGATTTGGCCATGTCATCAAAGAAAGGATTTTGGGAATCTGTGCGTGGTATTAGAAGTGAGGCAAGCTCATTAGCTAGGTCATATTGACGATCGTCTTCTGCATTTTTTATCAACTGCAATGGGTTAAACTGATTCGTCTGGTGATCTGTTGCACCAAAAGGGTCGAATAATAAAACCTCCTGCCCTATGGATCTGCGATATTCGGCCGTGACTGCGAAATTCTCACCCTTAGGGTCGATGACAATGACGGAGCCTGGGTAGTGGAGTAGTGTTGGTATGATACAACTTACACCTTTTCCGCTGCCTGTTGGTGCAATGGTCATCAAGTGGCCATTGCCGGTGTGCAGAATACTTTCTAGCTCTTTATGTTGATCACTAGATTTTTGTGGGCTATAGCAAAACCCCATAGGAGCTTTCCGATGTTCATGTTCGAGACTGTATCCAAGAGGGATGCCCATGTCAGGAATAACTTTTGGGGGAGGGAGTTCGTCCATAGTTACATATCCTTTCTACGATGAAGTGTGCTGAATCTTATTAGATTTTCTTTACAAAACTATAACTGACAAGCTTGTCAGCTCTTTTCTTTAGGTTCGATACTGTTATTGTTAGCTCCGCAGCATGGGCATTAATAGAGGGACGTCTTGCCAGGGATATAGGGATATACATGTTGCTACTTTATGGCGTTGCCTAATGAATTCTTTTTCAATAAGGTTGTGAAAAAGGGTTTCTGAAGGTTAAATTGATGTCCCCGAATACTTTCCCTCGCAGGGTTTTATTATTGGTTACTGGTCTGAATCCTCAGATTGTTACGGAAACCCTTTATGCACTAGTTTGTTCAGAATCTTCTGCCTTTATGCCGACGGAAGTTAGATTGATTACAACTTCTCAGGGCGCTAGAAAAGCTCAAGAGCTGCTTCTTAATCAAGGAGATGGGTGGTTTTACCGTTTTTGTCACGACTATGGTGTTTCTTGCGTTGACTTCTCGGCAGATCATATTTGCGTACTGGAGGATGATAGCGGGCCGATGGATGATATCCGTAGCTGCGATAATAATCAGAAAGCTGCTGATTTGATTACTCAAGCGGTTCGGGAGCTGTCTAGTGATCCAGACTGTGCGATCCATGCTTCCATTGCGGGTGGGCGTAAAACAATGGGGTTTTATCTTGGTTATGCGCTTTCACTTTTTGGACGTGAACAAGATCGATTGTCTCATGTGTTAGTCTCTGAACCTTTTGAATCACACCCTGATTTTTTCTACCCCGATAAGACCGCTCGCTTCATCCATACTCGCCCGCCGGAGTCTATTTCTGTGAATACTCAGGATGCTCGTGTTGAGCTTGCGGATATACCTTTGGTAAAACTACGTTGCTTTTTACCCGATAATGCACTTGATAACGTTGTTAGCTTTGCTTCAACGGTTTCATCGATTAATCACTACAGTAGTGCTCCTAGAATATGTCTAGATTTTTCCACCCAAACGTTGGAAGTGGACGGCCAGACTGTAATCCTATCACCAAGGCCCAGTTTGTTTGCATTTTATGCCTGGCTTGCTATACGCAGGAAGACAGCTCCAGCTGAAAGTTATGTTAACTACCGTGATACTTTTGCAGCAGATGAGTACTTTGATGTTTATGTTCAGTGTTTTGGCGGTGAGCCCCCCAACTATGAAAGAGTGAAAGCTTCCCTTAAAGATGGTTTTGATACTAACTTCTTGGCCGAAAAATCATCTAGAGTTAAGAGGCAGCTCTTAAAACAATTAGGGCCGAGAGCAAGTAAATTACTAGTCGATTCTAAAGTTATAGGCAGGCAAACTTGTTATGGGCTTGTATTAGACCCTGACCAAATAGAAATTGTATATGATTAAGTTTTTAGAGGTTAGGTGGTTTAGGCTGTCCTAAACGAAAAAACCCTGCCAAAGCAGGGTTTTTTAACTTTTAACACTAGCGAATTACTTCGCTATGTTGGTTGATCTTATGATGGGTTAACAGCCGCTAAAGCAGCGTTTAGCGTTGCGCTTGGGCGCATGACGCGTTTTACTGTTTCACGCTTAGCGTGGTAGTAACCATCTAGGTCTGCTGGTTTGCCTTGGC
>Ga0193952_1000357_pt1 | contig 19543 bp, 15 predicted proteins | sample BB_3_MG_FD_140368 | JGI IMG/M metagenome (GOLD analysis project Ga0193952, IMG submission 140368) | Microbial mat bacterial communities from the Broadkill River, Lewes, Delaware, United States - BB_3_MG | ecosystem: Environmental > Aquatic > Freshwater > River > Microbial mats | place: USA... | reverse complement strand
GTGTTTAAGCTACCCCTATAATATTTTTAATACTATTTAATTTCTAAGTTGTATGGTATTCTTGCTTGAATACCTTCATTATCAAGAATGTCTTTTACTTGTTTGAAATAGATATAACTAGAACCTAGTTCATTAGCAATTGCACGGTTTCTAGCTTCGCTTGTAAAGCTGTTTAATAATGCATTAAGTGGATTCTTCTCTTTAGGGTAGTTAGAAATTACATATTTATCAAGTCCTGCTTTTTCTTTAGCAATTTTGATAGCAGTTTCAAGTCCTCCTAGTACATCTACTAGTCCAATTTTTTTAGCATCTTCTCCAGTCCATACTCTACCTTGACCAATTTTATCTATTTGAGCAAAAGTCATTCCTCTTCCTTCAGCAACCTTGTCAACAAATGATTTATATCCTTTCTCAATGTATTCTTGCATAACCTTTCTCTCAAAAGAATTAAGTTTTCTTGATGTTAAAGGAATAGGAAGAGGATTTCCTCCACCAAAACCAGAGTGTTTATTTGTTCCGAAAGAATCTGTTTGTAATCCAATCTTATTTTTAATTAGATCTTCGCCACTAAAGAATAGTCCAAAGATTCCTATTGAACCAGTAATTGTTGTTTCACTAGCAACGATGGTGTCTGCTGCACATGAGATGTAATAACCTCCAGATGCTGCTACGTTACCCATAGAAACGATTACTGGTTTTTCTTTTTGTAATAATTTTACTTCTCTCCAGATAATTTCAGATGTTAATGCACTACCTCCTGGAGAGTTAACTCTTAAAACAACAGCTTTAATGTTATCGTTCTTTCTAACTTTACTAATTGTATTTGCTAAATCTGGACCAATAGAACTTTCAGATTGTTCCATACCTATTTCTCCAGATGCATATACCACAGCAATCTTATCTTTTATTATTTCTTTGCTTCTTGAAGGAATTTTACTGTATTTGCTTAATGATATTCTAGCTAATTTTTTGTCCTCTTTTGTTCCTGTTAAACTTTTAAGTTCTGTAATTACTTCATCGTAATAAAGAGCTTTATCAAACATTCCTATTTTAACTAATTCACTTGCATCTCTAAGTTTAAAATTATCAGCTAGTTGATTTAGTTTTTCTACACTTATATTTCTTTCTTTAGATATACCTTCAAGCATATGATTCCATATACCACCAATATATTTCATTGTTTGCTCTCTATTTGCAGGACTCATCTTGTCAAGCATAAATGGCTCAACTGCAGCTTTGTATTTACCATGACGAATGATTTGTGGTTCTATTCCTAGTTTGTTTAGGGCTTTTTTATAGAAGACCATTTCTCCACCCATTCCAGCCCAGAACATCATTCCTCCTGGATTAAAGTATAATTTATCTGCAACAGAAGCTAAATAGTATGATTTCTGTGAGTATGCTATATTGCTATAAGCAACGATAAACTTCTTACTTGTCTTAAAATCAATAAGTTTATTTCTAATTTCTTCTATTGAGGCCATAGAACCAAAATTGGCCTGTATATCAATGACATTAATAAAAATACCTTTTATTTTATTATCTATTTTTGCTTTATCTATAGAGTTTAGAATTGTGTTAAGACCTAGTTTAGGCTCAGATTTTAATGTTCTAGGGTTAAAATCTTTAAGTGGATTAGGAGTTGCTTTATCTGCTATAGAGTAGTTAAACCCAATCTCTAGAATACTGTTTTTCTTTACTATTGGAATTTTATCTCCTGAGGCTGCAATAGCTCCGATAATTCCAAATAACACAAAAATCATAATCGTTCCAGCAATCAAGAAACCAATGATGCTAGCAAGGGTCGTTTTAAAGAAACTCTTCATCTTATTATTTTTTAAAATTTGTTTTAATATAAGTAGCTTTGTACAAATATAAGATATAAAATGTAATGAATTGTTGTTTTATTATATTTGTAGTAATTAATTAGTTTAACAGTATGAATAAGATAGTGCTTTTGTTGGGAGGAAATTTAGGGGATAAGTATGTAATAATGAGTAAAGCGCAAGAGTTATTGTGTGAGAGACTTGGTTCTCTTGATATTTCTTCTTCTTATTTTGAAACAGAGGCATGGGGGTTCGATTCAGACAATATCTTCTTGAATAAGGTGCTAGTTATGAGAACTAGTAATAATGCTTTAGATTCATTAAGAATTTGTCAGGATATAGAGATTGAATTGGGACGAGTTAGGAAGGAGAATAGATATTCTTCTCGTCTTATTGATATTGATGTATTGTTTTTTAATGATGAGATTATAAATATAACAGATCTAATTGTCCCTCACCCTAGAATACAGGAGCGTAGATTTGTCTTGGAACCTTTAAATGAGGTGATGTGTAATTATATACATCCGTTATTACAAAAAAAAATCAGCACACTTTTAGAGGAGTGCGCTGATAATTGTATGGTTAAGAAAGTGGATTAATCATCTATTCGTTGAATATCTGCTCCTAGAGCGCGTAGTTTCTCATCTACGTTCTCGTATCCTCTGTCTATTTGTTCTATATTGTCAATGATACTAGTTCCTTCAGCAGATAAGGCAGCAATAAGTAACGATATACCAGCCCTTATATCAGGAGATGTCATATTTGTTGCTCTTAAGCGAGTATCGTTATTCATGCCAATAACAGTTGCTCTATGGGGGTCACAAAGAATTATTTTTGCTCCCATATCAATTAGTTTATCGACAAAGAATAATCTGCTTTCAAACATTTTTTGATGGATAAGTACGCTCCCCTTTGCTTGAGTTGCTATAACTAGTAAGATGCTTAAAAGATCTGGTGTTAAGCCAGGCCATGGTGCATCAGAGATTGTTAAAATTGATCCATCAATAAAATCTTCAATTGCGTATTCTTTTTGTTTTGGAAGGAAGATATCATCTCCTTTTTGTTCAAGTTTAATACCCATACGTCTAAATTGTTCAGGTATTATTCCTAGCTCATTAAAGGCAGTGTTTTTAATTGTAATTTCAGAACGAGTCATTGCAGCTAGTCCTATAAAACTACCTATTTCAATCATATCAGGAAGTAGTGAATGTTCACATCCCCCTAGTTTATCAACACCTTCAATTATTAATAGGTTAGAAGCAATCCCAGAGATCTTTGCACCCATTTTGTTGAGCATCTTGCAAAGCTGTTGTATATATGGTTCACAGGCTGCGTTGTATATTGTGGTTGTACCAGTTGCAAGTGTTGCTGCCATAATGATATTTGCTGTTCCTGTCACAGATGCTTCATCAAGTAGCATATAACAGCCCTTCAGTTCATCACAGTGTGCATCATATCTTTTTTCTTTTGGGCAATAATCGAATTTCGCTCCTAGTTTCTCAAATCCGAAGAAATGAGTGTCTAATCTTCTACGCCCAATCTTGTCTCCTCCAGGTTTAGGAATAAAGCCTTTTTTATATCTAGCTAATAGTGGTCCAATAATCATTATTGATCCTCTTATGCTTACAGCTTTTTTGTAAAAGTCTTCTGTATCAAAGTAAGAGAAGTTTATATTCTCTGCTTTAAACGAATAACTGTTTGGAGATATCTTTCTAATGATAACACCCATTCCAGAAAGTAGATCAATTAGATTATTGATGTCTCTTATGTTTGGAATGTTGTTAATTATTATTTCTTCATCAGAAAGAAGTACTGCGCAAAGGACTTGGAGTGCTTCGTTTTTAGCTCCTTGTGGATGTATTTCTCCAGAAAGCTCTTTGCCTCCATTTATAATAAACTTACTCATTGTTTATTAGTGTTTATTAGTTCTTTTATTGAAACGGTGAGGTTTATTGTCTGTTCTCTTAATTGGCTTGTTTATACTACGTTTAGGAGTATAAGTTTTTGATTCAGATAACTGAATATCATGCTCAATAGAAATAGGAGAGAGATGTTTTATATCATTAAGAATTTGTCTATCCTCAACGCTATCTTGATTCCACATAAGATATGATTTCTTCATGTGATTAGCTAGTAAGGTGATATATTCTTTTCTAGTCTCTTCATTCTCAATACTGTCTATCTTTGAGATGAATTTCTCCATAGTTTTACCATAGTGTTTGTATTTTATTCTTCCATGGCTATATGGCATTTTCTCAGGTTTTTCATTTATTTCTTCCATTTTAGGAAGTGGGTATGGAGTTTCTATTTCCATCTTGAAATCAGACATAATAGCTAAATGATCCCAAAGTTTGTGTCTAAAATCTGGAACATCTCTTAAGTGTGGGTAAAGATTTCCCATTACATCAATAATGGTTTTAACAGCTCTTTTCCTTTCTTCAATATCTTTGATGTCGATTGCAAAATCAATCATCTTTTGGATATTTCTACCGTATTCTGGTAGAATTAATTTTTTTTTCTGTGTATTATAATCCATGTGAGTAATATTTGAATTACTTAATTGCAGTTTTCTAGATGTAAAAATGTATGGCAACGGAAGCTATAAAAATAGCTTTAATGTGTAAGTTTATATCAACTATTTACAAATATAGAATAAAAGGTATAATCTTCAATCTTTATGCCCAATAATATAGGAGTGAGATGCTACTTTATTATTTTTAGCTTAGCGAATTTCAGAAGAAGTTGTTTCTCACCGAAGTTCTCAAACATTACCTTTGCTTTTTTATCCATATTATTCCCTTCTAACTTAACTATCTCTCCTCGTCCAAATCGTTGATGTTCTACTGTTTGACCTGCTTTTAGATTGTTAGGGCTATCAGGGGTAAATATTCCATTGTCTTTTGTTATACTGTCAATTGTATTTAAAGGTTTTAATCTTCGATTATTTATCTCAAAAGAAGGTTTACTAGCAGGACGTTTCTTATAATTGAATCCTCCAACGGCTTGTCCTCTTTCTTCAACTTCTCTAGGAAGATCTATGTATTTCTTATCTATTTCAGATATAAATCTACTTGGTTTACACTGAACGATATTTCCCCACTTAAATCTACTTTTTGTATATGATAGAAATAGATTCTTTTCTGCTCTAGTGATAGCAACATAAAAAAGTCGTCTTTCTTCTTCTAGTCCTTGAGGTGAATTTGATGACATTGATGAAGGGAAGAGTTCTTCTTCTACACCTACAATAAAAACGTTCTTAAACTCAAGTCCTTTGGCAGAGTGAGTTGTCATTAAGGTTACGTAGTTTATTTCGCCATCTTTGTTACTATCTTGGTCAGTAAGAAGTGCAATCTCTTCAATGAAAGAACGAATATATGCATCCTTGCCTTCTTCTATAGATGTTTGAGTATAGTCTTTGATACTATTTAGTAATTCTTGAATATTCTCGGCTCTTGATTGACCTTCAGGAGTTTTGTCACTCTGAATCTCAGATATTATTCCACTTGCATTTGCAATACCAGTGGTAATATCATATGCATTATCTTTATCTATACGACAAGCAAAAGAATGGATTAGTTCGTAAAAGCCATTTAGCTTTTTTACTGTTCCAGCCGTGAAATCATATTTAGCAGTTGAGATATTAGAAATAATATCCCACATGCTTTTTTCATACATCAAGGCGTATTGCTTGACCTTCTCAACAGTTGTTGCTCCAATTCCTCTTTTAGGGTAGTTAATAACCCTTTTTATTGCTTCTTCATCATTTGGATTTGTTAGTAATCGTAGATAAGCAAGCATGTCTTTAATCTCTTTCCTCTGATAGAAAGATAGTCCTCCATATACTTTATATGGGATGTTTATTTTTCTTAATGATTCCTCGAAGGCTCTTGATTGAGAATTCGTTCTATATAGAATAGCAAAATCTTTATATTCTATATTTTCAGAAGAACGTATGTCATGAATCTCTTGGGCAACTTTAAACCCTTCTTCTTTATCTGTGAGAGTTTTTATTACTTTTATTTTATTTCCATCTTCATTTTCAGAATAGGAGACTTTTTTTAATTGCTTAGTGTTTTTCTCAATGACAGAGTTTGCAGCATTTACTATAGTTGGAGTCGAACGATAATTCCTTTCCAATTTGTATAATTTACATCCTTCATAGTCTGATTGAAATTTTAGAATATTTTCAATCTTAGCTCCACGGAAAGAATAAATACTCTGTGAGTCATCTCCTACAACGCATATATTATGATGTTCTGCTGCTAGCTTTTTAACTATAAGATATTGTGAATAGTTTGTATCTTGGTACTCGTCAACAAGCACAAAGTCGAATTTACTTTGGTATTTTGTTAGTAATTCAGGATGATCTCTAAATAGAATGTTTGTGTATAGCAATAAATCGTCAAAATCCATTGCATCTGCCTTTTTGCACCTTGCAGCATAGTACTTGTATATCTCATGTATACGAGGTTTTTTCATAGCTTCGTCTGCAGAACGAATAGAGGCTTTGTACTGGTATGCATCAGCAGTAACAAGATTATTTTTGGCCATCGAGATTCTTGCTTGAACTTCGTTGGGTCTATATGTCTTGTCGTCAAGTTTAAGTTCTTTTATAATCCCTTTTATAAGATTACGAGAATCCTGAGTATCATATATTGTGAAATTTGATGAATACCCTAGTGCTTCTGCTTCATAACGAAGTATGCGTGAAAAAATAGAATGGAAAGTTCCCATCCATAATGATGATGCAGCTTGTGGGTCGACTAATTCACCAATTCTTGCTTTCATCTCTCTTGCAGCTTTATTAGTAAAAGTAAGAGCAAGAATCCTATGAGCTTTTACACCATTATTTAGTAAGTGAGCAATTCGATATGTAAGAACACGAGTCTTCCCAGATCCAGCTCCTGCAATTACAAGTGATGGTCCTTTTGTGTTTATTACAGCATTCTTTTGTTCTTCGTTTAAGTTCTTTAAATAATCCACGTCTGTATTCTTTCGTTATATGCTACAAAGATAATGAATAGTTTACAATTTTTAGGTGTAGGTTGATATGGTAGAGTTTACATCAAGACCATTTTTAATATTAATTCTTCAAAGAAGAGCTTATCTAAGTTTTAGTAAATGCTATAAATGGGTATTTTAATCCTTAGCTAAACCTAATTTGAACCTTTGCTGATCGCATTTATTTCAATATTATATTGAGTCTCTCTTAATTTTAGGTTTTACAGACCTTCTGCTATTAATACTCTTGTACTTAATCGTTATAATTATTTAGGATAGTAGAATCTTATACTCTTTTAATTAGTGTTAATTGTTTGCGAATTAACTGACAAATTCTTTTCTTGGCAAGGAAGTTGTTATTTATAGATTGAATTTAAAGATAAATGATATGATAGGTATATATTTAATTTTTGGTGTTTTTGCTTTAATTAGCTGGTTAGTTAGTAATCAACTTAAGAGTAGGTTTAAGAAATATTCTAAAATCTCAACTGCTAATGGAATGAGTGGGGCTGAAGTTGTGGAAAAGATGCTTAGAGATCACAATATTATGGGAGTTAAGATTGGCAGTGTGTCAGGTCAGTTGTCAGATCACTATAATCCAGCGACAAAAACAATTAATTTGAGTCATGATGTTTATCATGGAAGAAATGTTTCTGCAGCAGCAGTTGCTGCTCATGAGTGTGGACATGCTCTACAGCATGCGGAGTCTTATGCGCTGCTTAATCTGCGTTCATCTCTTGTGCCTGCTGTTAGTATAGCATCTAAATGGATGTCATGGATTTTACTTGCAGGTATTTTGATGTTAAACTCATTTCCTCAGTTGTTATTGATTGGTATTATTCTTTTTGCATCAACAACATTATTTAGTTTTGTAACTCTTCCAGTAGAGATTAATGCTAGTAATAGAGCAATTGCATGGTTAAGAAATTCTGGGATTACGACATATGAGACTCAAGATCATGCCAAGGATGCTCTTAAGTGGGCAGCTTATACATATGTTGTGGCAGCTTTAGCTTCTCTTGCTACTCTAATGTATTATGTGATGATTTATTTGGGAGGTAGGGATTAATAATAAAAATAAGCTATAAAAAAACAGGATGAATTATTCATCCTGTTTTTTTGTTTATTATAGATTGAAAGTATCTTTTATTTTACTTACAAAATCAAGTTTTTCCCATGTGAATAACTCAACTTCTAGCTCTTTGTCTCCAAAGTATGGTGAAGAATAATGCTTCTTAACAATCTTAGGATCTCTTCCCATATGTCCGTAAGCTGCAGTCTCTTTATATATAGGATTTCTTAGTTTAAGTCTTTCCTCTATAGCTTTAGGACGAAGGTCGAATAGTTCAGTAATCTTAGTTGAGATTTCAATATCATTTAGTTGGACATTGCTTTTCCCGTATGTGTTTACAAAGATTCCTACTGGCTCAGCGATTCCAATTGCATAAGAAAGTTGAACTAACATTTCGTCAGCTACTCCTGCAGCAACCATGTTTTTTGCAATATGTCTTGATGCATAAGCAGCAGAACGGTCAACCTTTGAAGGGTCTTTCCCAGAGAATGCACCACCACCGTGAGCACCTTTTCCTCCGTATGTATCAACAATAATTTTTCTTCCTGTAAGCCCAGTATCCCCGTGAGGACCACCGATAACAAATTTACCAGTTGGGTTTACATGAAGAGCAAAGTTGTTTTTGAATAATTCTTTTACGTTTTGTCTACACTTATCAAGTGTAGCTGGTAATAAGTAATCTAGAACATCTTGTTTTATTTTATCGCACATTTGCTTGTCTGCCTCGTCTTGAGAAAGATTTGCATCTGCTTTTATGAAATCATCGTGTTGCGTAGAAATAACAACTGTATCAATTCTTGTAGGTCTGTCATTCTCGTCATATTCAACAGTAACTTGTGATTTAGAATCAGGACGTAAGTAAGTCATTACTTTTCCTTCTTTTCTAATACGAGCAAGTTCCATAAGTAGTATGTGAGAAATCTCTAAAGATACTGGCATGTAACTGTCAGTCTCGTTGGTTGCATAACCAAACATCATACCTTGGTCACCAGCACCTTGATTCATAGGATCTTCTCTTTCAACACCTCTATTGATGTCTGCAGATTGTTCGTGAAGAGCGTTAAGTACTCCACAAGAGTTACCGTCAAACATATATTCACTCTTGGTATAACCAATTTCATTTATTGTGTCACGAGCAATTTCTTGAACATCTACATAAGTAGTGGTCTTGATTTCTCCAGCAACAACAACTTGTCCAGTAGTAACAAGTGTTTCACAAGCTACTTTTGAATTAGCATCGTAAGCAATGATTTTGTCTAGAATGGCATCAGAAATTTGATCTGATACTTTGTCAGGGTGTCCTTCAGACACAGATTCGGATGTAAATAAATATCCCATACTTTTTTAATTGTTTTGATAAAAAATACGGAAAAGTGATGGTTGGTGGTATTACAGAAATAATGCATTTTAGCTTTTTTTTCTGAGGTTGCAAGCAGCCAAGTCTTTCCTCGTTAACGGCACAAAAGTAGTTATTTTTTTTAATATCAATAATAAAAGGGTAATTTTGTATGTAATCATTACAAATTTAAAATACTTATAATCATGATATTCTATACTTTAGGCCTTTGGCTATATGCTATCCTTATTAGGTTTGCCTCTTTATTTAACGATAAAGCTAGACTGATGGTTGATGGTCGAAAGAATCTTTTCAATCGTATGCAAGATGAAATTAATACTCAGGATAAGCATATTTGGATTCATGCAGCTTCTCTTGGTGAGTTTGAACAGGGGCGACCAGTAATAGAAAAGATAAAGAATGATTATCCTAACTATAAAATAGTTCTTACTTTCTTTTCTCCTTCTGGATATGAGATACGTAAAAATTATGATGGGGCAGATTATGTTTATTATATGCCATTAGATTCTGCAAGTAATGCTAAACGTTTTATGGATATAGTTAATCCAGATAAAGCTTTCTTTATTAAATACGAGTTTTGGTATTTCTTCTTAAGAGAGTTGAATAAGAGAGAGGTGTCTACTTTTATATTCTCTACTATATTTAGAAAAGAGCAGGTGTTCTTTAAGTGGTATGGTGGTTTGTGGAGAAAGATGTTGGGAATGTTTGATCATTTATTTGTTCAAAATGCAGAGTCAGTGGAATTACTTAAAAGTATAGGTGTAGAGAATGTTTCTATTGCTGGTGATACACGTTTTGATAGAGTTGCTGATATTGCATCTCATTCAAAGAGATTACCTTTGATAGAGTCTTTTGCAAATAAATCAAAAGTTGCCGTATGTGGCAGTACTTGGCCAAAGGATGAGGACAATATTATCAAGTATATAACAGAGTTCAATAATGATTATAAATGGATTATCGCACCTCATGAGACACATAAGAAACATGTTGATGAGATTGTTGAGAAACTTAAGGGTAATGTATTATTGTATTCTCAGGCTAATGAAGAGAATATCCTATCGTCAGATGTATTGATAATCGATTCAATAGGGATATTATCATCTGTATACCAATATGCAGATTTCTCATATATAGGAGGAGGCTTTGGTGTTGGTATTCATAATACTCTTGAAGCAGCAACTTTTGGATTACCTATTGTGTTTGGTCCTAATTATTTAAGATTTAAGGAGGCAGTTGATATGGTTGAATATGGTTCTGCGTTTTCATATGAAGAGTTCGATGAGTTGCATTCAATATTAAATGCTTTGACAAAAGTAGAGAAGTATATGAGAGACGCGGGAGAGATATCTGCTAAGTATGTAGCTGATAATGTGGGGGCAACAGAATTGATCGTTAATATTGCGTTTGGAGATTAAAAGATAAATTATCTAAAAAAATTAAGGGTTTGATCTACTAGATCAAACCCTTTTTGTACAAACCTTAAGTTAGTTATTATAGATTAACTGCTGTTCCTTCGTAACAAGCTTTGTAGATAGCTTTGATATCTTCAAACTCAGGTTTTCTAGGATTGAAAAGAGAACATGGATCTTTCATTGCATTTTCAGTCAATGTATCAAGATTTGCATCCCATTGTTCTTCAGTAATACCAAATGCTTTGATTGAATTAACAACCTTAACAGAAGAACGAAGAGCTTCAACTTCTTGAGCGAAATCTTCTGCAGATGCTTTTCCGAATAAAGCTGCTAAGTCATTATATTTATCAGTTACCTTACTGTTGTAACGAATTACATTAGGCATTAAGATTGCATTAGCAAGACCATGAGGAATTCCAAATGTTCCACCTAATTGGTGAGACATAGAATGAACAATACCTAACCATACGTTTGTAAATGCCATACCTGCCATACAAGAAGCATCATGCATTGCTTGACGAACCTCTGTGTTCTCTGGTTCAGAAAATGCTGTTTTTAGGTTTTTGAACACTAAATCAACAGAATCCTTAGCCAAAGCATCATTATATCTATCAGAAATGTTTGAAACGTATGCTTCAACTCCATGACTTAATGCATCTAGACCTGTATTTGCAGTAACATGAGCTGGCATGCTTGCACATAGTTCACCATCAACGATTGCAATATCTGGAGTTAATTCGTGAGATACGATAGGGTATTTAGTACCTTTCTTTTTATCTGTAATAACAGAAAGTCCAGTAATTTCTGTTCCTGTTCCACTTGTTGAAGGAATCGCAACAAAATTTGCCTTGTTTCTTAGCGGTTTAACTGCAAATGGAGCTGCTAAATCTTCTAATTTTGACTCTGGGTATTCATAATATATCCACATTGCTTTTGCTGCATCAATAGCAGAGCAACCACCTAAACCAATAATTAGATCTGGTTGTTCTTGGTTAAAGAAATCAGCACCTTTAAGCACAGTGTCAATAGATGGATCTGCTTCAACATCAGAAAATATTGCAGATTTAATATTTGCTTCTGCTAGAAATTCTTGTGTCTTAGCAAGGCTTCCGTTTTTTCTCACAGAACTACCACCAATAACGATTACTGCTTTAGTTCCTTTTACTCCTTTTAAGTTTTCTAAACTTCCCAACCCGTGGAATATTTCCTTAGGTACAATAAATTTTGCCATAACTTTTTTGTTTTAAGTTTCAGAGCAAGAAATAGAGCTTTTAAAGTAGCAATGTTTCTAGATGAAACTATTAGTAATTATTTCTGGTACAAAAGTAGTTTGGAGGAAGTCTTGCTATGATATAAATTTAGGCCCCTTTATTGTAAATTTGAGTTAGTTTAGATTGTAGTTCAGATGGAGAGCTGTTTGTTTTAGAGTGAATAAACTTGTTAAATGCAGAAGGTGAGTCAAATTTAAGTTCATAAGCAATTTCTTTGTGGCTCATGCTAGTAAAGGCTAATAAATGTTTTGCTTCTTGAAGTATTCTTTCATGAATAACCTGTAAAGCCGTTTGTCCACCAATTTTCTTTGTTAGTGCATTTAGCTTTTTTGTTGATAGTCCCATTTTCTCAGCATATTCACTTACTAAACGAACATCTTTAAATTGGCTATCAACCAAATTGGAGAATTCTAGAAAGATATTTGCATCTGATGTATCTCGTTGAGTAAGTACACTAAACTTACTAATATCCATTAGTTTTAGTAGTGTTATTTTTATAATATGCCTTATTTGTTCATTCTTTATAATATTTAAATCTTTAAAGAGATCTTGTATCATATTGCATTGCTCAGCAATTTCTTTGTATTGTGAGTTATCAAGTTGTAGATTGTTTAGTTTTAATTGTAAATCAATACAATATGCACGTAATTCTTTTCTTAAAATCTCAGAACAGAATAGCTCTTCAGAGAACATTATGACGATGCCTTTTGTCTCTTTAGTAATTTTTAATTGGTGAAACTGTCTCGGAAAAACTACAGAAACAGATTGATCCTTTATGTCGAAAGTATCAAATTCAATAGTATGTTTTCCACCTCCTCTATCAAATAGATATATCTCATAGAAATTATGTCTATGAATACTAGACTCATCGTAAGGGGCTTTGTAATGAATATCCTCTATGTTAAAGGATAAAATAGTCTGCCCTTTAGAGAAATGTTCTTCAAGTGAATAGCATGGGTGATTCATTTTATCTTCTTATTAAGATTATTCTTAAATATAATGATGTCTTATTGCTTTACAAAGTTATATGTAATAGTACCTTCTTGTGAATTCTTTGAATTCTCAGAGAATCTAGAACGTTTAGCTGCGTCAATCGCTGTATCCCATAAGCATTGATCTTCAGTTTTTGAGCCATTTTCCAGAATGGTTGCTTTTGTGACACGTCCATATTTGTTCACAATTATGGCAACTTTAACAAGTCCAGAATTTTCGCATTTAAAGACGGGTATAGGCAAATAGATTTTGAATCTCCCTTTAAGATTATACGAAACACTTGATGGACCTGAATAGTATACGGTTTGAATAGAATCAAGTTTTCTTTGTGCTTCTTCTTTGTGATATTTTATACTATCAGTTTTAAAATCTTTGTCATTCTTTTTATACATATTACCATTCCTGGCATCTAGATCTTTCTGAATATTATCTATGATTTTATCGACATCAGTATTTATATCTTTGGGACTGGTAGATTTTATATTTTCGTTAACAGCAATTGATTTTAGAAGTTTGTTTACGGCTTCTTCAGAGCTATTATTTTTAATAATCTCCTTCTTCTTTATTTCCTTTTTGAGATCATCGATTTTTTTTACAATCTCTTGATCGAAATCAATTATTATTTCTTTGCTTGGTTCTTTGTATAAAGAGTTTAATTCAGAAGAAAACAGAATGATAGCAAGTATCATGTGGAAAGCAATTGTTCCCATGATTCCGTATTTGATGTCAAATATTTTGTCGATAAATCTCTCGAACAGACTTTCTGATTCGATATTGTTTTCTTGTTTATTCATAATTAAGAGCAAAAATACTAAAATAATACACAATTACTTATATTGTTTTCTTGAGTTCTTTTTGTTAATGTTTTAACTTTGGATTTAGTGTAATGAAATTTAAGAGGATTATATTATTTCATATAAATAGTCTATTTAATCTATTTTTACCTCGGGTTTGTCTCGTCTGTGGAAAACCTATCTCTGCTTCAGAGAAGTATATCTGTATTTCTTGTGTCTATGAAATTCCAAGAACAAATTTCCATAAATTCAAACATAATCCAGTTTCTCAGGTCTTTTGGGGAAGAGTTATGGTTGAGAGTGCAACATCATTATTCATGTATAATAAAGATAGTCAATATTCTAATTTGCTATATGATTTAAAATATTCAGGTATGAAGGATCTTGCTAGGTTTCTTGGTGCTCGCTTAGGAAGAGAGCTTAAATCTTCAGATTTCTTTAGAGATGTAGATGTTGTTATTCCTGTTCCTTTGCATAGGAGAAAGAAGCGGATTAGAGGTTATAATCAAGCGGAATGGATTGTTAAAGGTATTATAGATGTCTTTCCTAAAGAAGTGAATCTAGATTGTTTATATAGAACCTCTTTTACAAGTACTCAGACTAAAAAATCAAAGCAGGAGAGATGGAAGAATGTTGAGGGGAAATTTGCAGTCTTGCATAAGGATAAGATAAAAAACAAGCACATCCTTCTTGTTGATGATGTCCTTACTACAGGATCAACAATAGAAGCATGTGCTCATGTTTTATTAGCTGTTGAGGGTGTCAAGATAAGTGTTGCAACCCTTGCAAAAGCTTAATTATTTTCTGTCTTTAAGTACGTATCTAAGAATAAAATACCCTAGTACAGCAGAAATAAGAGATCCAACAAGTATACCTAGTTTGGAACTGTCTTGAAGAAGCTTATCTGTAAGTGATAGGTTATTAATAAAAAGAGACATTGTAAATCCAAATCCACCAAGGAAAGATAATCCAAATATGTGTTTCATCTTGATGAATCTAGGAAGTTCAGCTAGTCCTAGTTTAACAGCTAGCCATGTGAATGCAGTAATACCAATTACTTTACCAGCAACAAGTGAAATAGCAATATTTGAAGATAGGTAATTAAAGCTTCCTGTTTCTGTAGCTCCATCAGAAATAAATTGAACTCCAGCATTCGCAAGAGCAAATATTGGCATTATTAAGAAACTGACATAGCCATGAAGATTCTTTTCTAGGTTTTGACATGTAGGGACAACTTCTTCAGAAAGATTATCTATCTTTTCTATCCAGTGTATATCATCTTTAGAGAGGAATTTACTTTTACTTACTCTAGTTCTATCCTCTCCAATAAGTCGTCTCATCTCTTTGATGAAATCTCTCATTACAATTTTCTTTGTTGCAGGGATGGTGAATGCTAATAGGACACCTGCTATTGTTGGATGTATACCAGCTTTTAGGAATAGATACCAAATAGCAATACCAGTAATAAAAAAGACTGCAGCGTTATACATCTTAATTCGATTAAGCATCATAAGTCCAGTAAGTAGAAGTCCAGCTATTCCTAAAAACTCCCAGTTTATGTTTGAACTGTAGAAAATAGCAATAACAACTACTGCACAAATGTCATCGAAGATAGCAAAAGCAGTAAGAAATACTTTAAGCGCTATAGGTACTCTCTTTCCTAGTAGAGTTAAAATCCCTAGAGAAAATGCAATATCTGTAGCCATTGGAATTCCCCATCCTTCAGCTCCTGCTTTTCCATAGTTTAATATAGCAAAGAGTGCAATAGGTATGACTACTCCTCCTATCGCTGCAATAACAGGTAGACTTGCTTTTTTTACGGTTGATAACTGTCCTGCTATAATTTCCCTTTTTGTTTCCAAACCAATCACAAAGAAGAACGCAAACATTAGTCCGTCATTAATCCAATGCATTAGTGACATTGAAAATTCAGAACCATTAAGTTTGAATCCAAAATAAGTGTGTAGGATGTGAAAATAAGATTCACTGTGAGATGAATTTGCCCAAACAATTGCTATGACAGCACAGACTAGCAAGAATATGGAACTGAATGCTTCATGTTTGATGAATCTCTGTATTCCTATTACTCTTTTTTTCATAAGTATTAAGTGTGTAGTTAGTGTCTACAAATATAGTAATTTACTATTCCTTAACAAATCATTAACAAATATTTGACTCCATCATATAAGCTTTTCTTAATTAAGAATTATTTTTTTGTAAGTTTGTATTTCAAATGATTTGATGACTATGATAAACAGAAGAAACCTACTCGATTTTTTTATAATTATTGCTATTTGTGTGTTGATTTATTCATGTGCAAATAGAGGATATCCAAAAGGAGGTCCAAAGGATGTCACAAAACCTGTAATAGTAAAGGAAAGTCCTGAAAATGGAGGCACTGGTTTTGATAAGAAGAAATTGAATATTTATTTCGATGAGTATGTACAATTAAAAGATGTTGCTTCTAAGTTTATGATTTCTCCTCCACAAAAGAAGAAACCTAAAGTTAAGCTAAGAGGAAAACGAGTTCTTGTTGAGTTTCAAGACTCTTTGCGAGATAGTACGACTTATTCTCTTGATTTTGGTACTTCAATAGTTGATAATAATGAAGGAAATCCAATGGGAAGATATAGGTATTTCTTTTCTACAGGGAATCATATAGATACGATGCAAATTGGAGGGAATGTATATGATGCGTATACTCACAAGCCTGTGGAGAATGCGTATGTAATGCTTTATGATGAGAAAATTACAGATAGTATTCCTCTTAAAGAAGTGCCATTGTATGTTGCACGTACAGACACAGCTGGATATTTTAGTCTTACAAATATTAAGCAACAGAGATATAGAATTATGGCTATTGAGGATGGAGATCGAAATTATATATTTACTTCACCAACAGAGAGAGTAGCGTTTACTGATTCAATTATCTATCCTGTAAGTTTTTCTATGGAAAAGAGAGATACCTCTTCTCAAGATACTACAGCAATGATTTCTTATATAGCTTACGGTCCTGAAAATATACGTTTAGATATGTTTCAAGAGAAGCCAAACCAGCAGTACCTTCTTAATGCAGATAGAAAAGAACGTGCTTGCATAGATTTTAATTTTGCTATTCCGCGTAAGGATTCCTTGCGTGTAGATTTATTAGGTATTGATAATGAGGAAGAGGTTTTTCTAAAAGAACTTAATCCAACTATGGATACTCTTAAATATTGGATTGTAGATACTGCTGTTTTAAATTTGGATACTTTAAGGGCTGAATTGATATATTTAAAAACAGATACACTTGGTCAACTTGTTGAGTATAGAGATACAACAGATTTTGATTTCGAGGATGAAGAAGTTTATGTTGAAAAGAAAAAGAAGAAAGGTAAAAAGAAGAAAGTTGATTTCTTAAAAATGAAATTTAATCTTTCAGGTTCGGTTGATATTGATTCAAGATTGACTCTTGATATGGGGCAACCTGTTTTAGGAAGTTTAGATAGTTTAATTTCTCTTTATAAGTTTGAGAACGATACTGTAAAAGTAAAACAGAATATCAAGATACGTCGTGATTCTTTAAAAATCAGAAGATACTCTATTGATTATAAATGGATTCCTGAGAGTAAATATTCTCTTGAGGTAGATTCTGCTTCTATTTACTCTGTTTTTGGAAAGTTTAATGATAAGATAGAATCTAGATTTTCTGTTCTTGGTGAAGACAAGTATGGAACAATTAGATTAAATGTTAAAAATGGAGAATATCCAATGATTCTTTCTCTTGCAAAGAAATCAGGGGAGGACTACAAGTCTGTTAGAAGTGTTTATCCAGATAAAGATGGAGTGTATACTTTTAAGCATGTTAAACCTGGTAAGTATTTCTTTATGTCTATACATGACACAAATGGGAATAGAGTGTGGGATACTGGTAGTTATTTGAAGCATATCTTCCCAGAACAAGTTAAATATCAGGATAAGGAGATGGAGATTCGTGAAAATTGGGATTTTGATGAGGAATGGGATTTTTTAGATTTTGATTGATATATTATAGTAGTTAGATGAAGAAGTTATTATTAGTTTTATTCTTATCTATATGTGTCTTGTTTCTAAAGGCTCAGTCCAGTGGGTTGGCTTTTCAGTCAGGCGAGACTTTGCAATATACTGGTTATTATAATATTGGTTTTATCTGGGTTAAGGCTGCAAAAGTTAGTTTTAGAACGACCTTAGATTCTGATAATTACAGTGTTTATTCTACTTGTGCAAGTGCAAAGGCGTGGGATTGGTTCTTTAAGGTTAGGGATACAATGAGCGTGACAGGAACAAGATGTAATTTTCTACCTAGTAAGTTTGAGCGTGTAGTGCATGAAGGAGGTTATCTTGCCCATTTTGACTATAAATTTGACTATGATAAAGCTAAGATAACATCCAATGGTTTCAAAAGGAAAGATATCTTTGTTAATAAGGAGATTAAGTTAGATACTCCAGCAATAGATGTTATTACATTCTCTTTGTCTATTCGAAATATCGATTTTAACAAATATAGAGTAGGAGATAAGATTCCAGTACGTCTTATTATTAGTAATGAGATTTATAATCTATATATTAGGTATAAAGGTATTGAGAATGTTAAGCTTAAATCTGGTGAAAGGATTGAGTGTTATAAGATAGCTCCGATGTTAATTAAAGGGAATACTTTTTCTGGAGGAGAAAGTATGATGGTATGGATTAGTAAAGATAAGAATAGAGTTCCTGTTATGGCTACAGCAGAGGTTGTTGTTGGTAGTATAAAAGCGATTTTAGCTTCATATGAAAATATTCGTTATACTTCTAAAATCTTTCCTCAGACATCAGGTGTTATGGGTAAGCAGCCTTCTGATAGTTAGGTCTATCTTATTGTATTTCTTTATATAATGAGTATATTTGTTACAGACTAAAAAAAATACCAATTATGAAAAGATACTTTCTTTATATCTTGATACTATTTGTATCGCTATCTTCGTGTAAGAATTCTAAAACATTGCAAACTCAGTGCTCTGGGAAAGCCTATGAACTTTGTGTTGTAGTGAAGAAAGGACAGTGGGAATCTGCTTTAGGAGATACCATTAAGAACTTCTTTAAACAGCCAATGAATGGACTGCCTCAGGATGAGCCAATGCTTAATGTGTTTTCTGTGCCAATGTCAGCCTTTGGACCACAATTGAAGACGCATAGAAATGTTTTAGAGGTAAAAATTTCTAAGAAGAAAAAGAATCCAAAGCTTTATATAAAGCACGGTTTTATGGCAAAACAACAGGTGTATGTAAGAATGGTTGTTAATAGCCGAGAGCAGTTTTTTGAGTTTTTTGAGAAGAGAAAAGCTCAAATAATGAAAATTTTTCTTGATTCAGAGCAAAAACGCCTAATTAAGTACTTTAGTAAATATCCTGATTCAAAAATTTACAATAAGCTAAAATCAAAGTATGGGTATTCTCTTAGAGTTCCTGCTGGTTATAATATAAATAAGGATACTTTAGGTTTTGTGTGGATGTCAAGCGAGACTCCTAAGAATAGTAAGGGTATGTTTATATATTCATATGACTATAATAGTCAAGATCAGTTTTCTGTAAAGAATATAGTTGAGAAGAGAAATGAGTTACTTAAGAATTTTGTACCTGGTCCTCTTCCTAAGACGTATATGACTACTGCATCAATTGATTTTTGTACGGTAAGAAAAGTAACTGTTGATTCATGCTATGCTATAGAGACTCGCGGTCTTTGGAAGGTTAGTGGTGATTTTATGGGTGGCCCTTTTGTCTCTTTGTCTATACTTGACGAGAAGAATCAAAAGATAGTGCG
>Ga0193952_1000356_pt1 | contig 19549 bp, 25 predicted proteins | sample BB_3_MG_FD_140368 | JGI IMG/M metagenome (GOLD analysis project Ga0193952, IMG submission 140368) | Microbial mat bacterial communities from the Broadkill River, Lewes, Delaware, United States - BB_3_MG | ecosystem: Environmental > Aquatic > Freshwater > River > Microbial mats | place: USA... | reverse complement strand
TAACAGGTGGTTTGGTTACAATTTTTTTTAACTGTTTTCCTTTTGGCATTGGTGGTGCGATTTCTGGTTGTGTAATTTTTTCTTTTGTTAGTCCTGATTTTTTGTATTTTTTTGGTAGTTCTTTAAGTGATATTTTTATCTTTTTTTCTTCATTTTTTAGCTCTTTATACTTTGGTTCTATTAATAAAATAATCCAAAAAATCAATAAAAAAATAATATGTACTAGAACTGCTATTAAAAGCGCAATATAAGAACGATTCAATCAATTTCCATTATTTAAAGTTTGGCTGATTATATCAAATGTAGATTAATACAACTTCGCTATAATCATAAAAAAATTTATCAAGGTTAGATATGAGTAGAGATAAATCACTAGAAGCTTTTAAAGATGCACAAGAATTAATTCCTGGAGGTGTGAACTCTCCTGTTCGTGCTTTTTCAAGTGTAGGTGGAAGTCCAATTTTTGTTAACGAAGGTGAGGGTGGATACCTTAAAGATATAGATGGCAACAAATATGTTGATTTTGTTCAAAGTTGGGGACCGTTGATCTTTGGTCATCGTGATGAAAGTATAGAAAATGCTGTAATTAAAGCTGTTAAACATGGACTTAGTTTTGGAGCTCCTACTTTGGCTGAGACTGAACTTGCACAACTTGTGGTGTCTATGTTTGATTCAATCGATAAAGTTAGATTTGTGAGTAGCGGAACTGAAGCTGTTATGAGTGCTATACGTTTAGCGCGTGGTTTTACAGGTCGCGATGATATTGTAAAATTTACTGGATGTTACCATGGTCATAGTGATTCACTTTTAGTTCAAGCTGGAAGTGGTGCTGCTACATTTGGAAATCCATCAAGCCCTGGAGTTCCGGCAGACTTTACAAAGCATACTCTACTTGCTCAATATAATAATATAGACAGTGTAAAAAAATGTTTTTCAGATTCTAATAATATAGCCTGTGTGATCATTGAGCCAATAGCTGGAAATATGGGTCTAATTCCTGCAGATAAAGAGTTTTTACAACAACTTAGAGAGTTATGTGATGCAAATGGAACGTTATTAATTTTTGATGAAGTTATGAGTGGTTTTCGAGCAAGTATAAACGGCGCTGAGTCTATTACAGGAGTTAAACCTGATATAGTAACACTTGGAAAAGTTATAGGTGGCGGTATGCCAGTTGGTGCTTTTGGAGCAAGACGTGAAATAATGGCTAAATTAAGCCCTGAGGGTCCTGTTTATCAAGCCGGAACACTAAGTGGAAACCCTGTAGCCATGGCAGCAGGATATGCTGCTCTTTCAAAACTAAAGAAAAATGCACCTGTTTTAGATGTTTTAAATAAGCGAGCACGCCGTTTAGTAGAAGGTATGCAAGCAGAGGCTAAAAAGTTTGGTATAGCAATGCAAATAGATACTAGAGGATCAATGTTTGGATTTTTCTTCAATGATAAACCTGTTAAGAGTTTTGAAGATGCATCTACATGTGATGGAGGGTTTTTCGCAGCTTTTCATCAGGGGATGATCGATGAAGGTTTCTACTTTGCTTGTTCATTGTTTGAAGCTGGATTTATATCCACGGCAACTACTGATGATATGATTGAAGATTGTATTAAAGCTAGTGCTAAAGTTTTTGAAAGAATATCATAATGGAACAAGAAAATAGAACAAACAAAGAAGTAGAAGAAAACGAAAAACCAAAAGTAAGGCAAGTTGTAGAGGCTGTTGATAGCCTCTCGCTTGGTATATCAATGGTTGTTGCAGTTGCAATGGGTATTGGTATAGGTTTAGTACTAAAGAGTTTAACTGGTGCTGCTTGGACTTTATGGATTGGTGTATTCATAGGTGTAGCAGCTGCAATTTTAAATGTTTACAAAGCATATGAGAAACAAAAAGAGGGTTATGAAGAGTTACTAAAAGAGCCTCGTTATGCTATAAAAAAACAACTTGAAGATGACGAAGATGATGATGGGTTAGATCGTTATGGTAAATAGTTTTTTTAAGATTATATAAGAATGAAATCAAAATATATAAACGCAATAAAAATACTATCGATAACAGAGTTGTTAATACTATTAACATATATATATTCAAAAAGTTTTTATGCTAACTTACAAGTTGCTTTTTTAAGTAGTTTTATAATCATGCTTGGCTCATTTTATGCACATAAAAAAATGATAAGCTCTAAAGTTAAAAGTAAAAGTTATGAAAGTGATAGAGATGCTTTAGATATTATAGATGATCCACATGAACTATATGAGGAAGCAAAACTAAATGATACAACAGAGGATGAACTAGATCTAAAAGAGATAGTTAAACAAGAGAAAAAAAAGATTAAGATATTTAATATTAAAAGTGTAAAAGATGGTTCAAGTGCATCATTTTCACTGTTTAGATTAGGTGGATATCTTTTTTTAGTTTTAGGATTTATTGCTCTTAGAAATAATGATATACTTGAAATTTCAGTGTACTTACCATCTTTACTTGTTGGTATTGTAGTTGGTTATGTAGTTTCAAAAGAGATTTATTCTTAGTCTCTTTTGAATTTAGTCTGTAATTATTGGAAGATTAATTATTATTTTATTATGGATATCAACGTGAATATCGTTAGATTCAACAATATTTTTTAACTCTTTTACTTTGGCATCAATTTTGTTTTCTCCTGATACCTCTATACTAAAAAGGGAATATCTTTTTTCATCAAAAACTACATGTTCCCCAACCCTATAAAATATTTTTGTATTAATACTTTCATTCTCGATAAAACACGAGTATATTTTATTTAATATTTTTATAAAAGCATTTGAATCAATTATAATTTCAGGAATAGTAGGATCAAACTCTTTTGAAAAATTAGTTTTTGAATTAATAGAATTTGTAGATATACACAGGTCTACAAGTGTATATACATTTGTTAATTCGCCAGTAGGTTTTTGTTTCTTGCTTTTAAAAGATGGTGTTTGATATAGCATAAGACCTATCTCATTTTCATCTTCATATCCAACTGTTATACCAAAAAATTTATGTCCAGAAAACTCAACATCCATAAATGTAGTTTTAAATCCAAATGTTACGTTAGCATATGTTGTAGCTAGCTCAAATAACTCTTTTGAGTTAAATGGCGTAATGATAAACTGTGCTTGTTCATTTAATGACAAAACTTTACCATCTGAGTTGAAAAGCACAAATGGGTTAAAGTCGTGTTCTATTAGTTTTTGCTCAAATGTCATAAAACTACTTACTCTTCAATATAGTTTTTAAGTTTACGACCAACTTTAGGATGTTTTAACTTTTTAATTGCACTTGATTCGATCTGACGTACACGTTCACGTGTAACCGTAAGTTCTTTCCCAATCTCTTCTAAAGTTCTATCACTTTCATCATCCATAATTCCAAAGCGAAGTTTTATAACTGCTTTTTCACGCTCGTTTAGTTGCTCTAGAACTTGTTCGATCTGAACTTTTAGATCATCTTTAAGTATCGCATCTGATGGGCTTAGAGAAGTTTTATCCTCTATGAAGTCACCAAAACGTCCATCCTCTTCACTACCAATAGGTGCTTCAAGAGATATTGGTTCTTTTGTGATCTTAATAACGTTTTTAACTTTCTCAACTGAAAGCCCAACATCTTCTGCAATTGTATCAACATCTGGCTCTTTACCGTGTTCTTGAAGGTGTTTACGCATGATTTTGTTAATACGGTTGATAGTTTCGATCATGTGGATAGGGATACGGATAGTTCTAGCTTGATCAGCTATAGCGCGGCTGATGGCTTGGCGGATCCACCATGTAGCATAAGTAGAGAACTTATAACCTTTTTGGTATTCAAACTTATCAACAGCTTTCATAAGACCGATATTTCCCTCTTGAATTAGATCAAGGAAAGGTAATCCACGGTTTGTATAACGTTTAGCAATAGATACAACAAGTCTTAAATTTGATTTTGCCATTTTAGTTTTAGAGACCTCAGATATATTTTTACCACGTTTGATCTGCTCTAAAATATCAGCAAGTTTTTCAGGTTCCATATCAAAAGAGTTTTTAGAAGCCTCTTTTGTTTGAACAAGTTTCTTGATCTCCATATATGTAGAAACCATGGTAGCTTCTGGAACCATATTTAAAATATCTTCTTTTGTTAGTGAGCAAATTTTTTCTACTAAGACTTTATGGTTTGCTTTTAGAGTAGCATTAAAAAGTGGAAGTTTGTACTCAAGACGTTTAAGTTCTTTATCATATCCTTCATCACTTTTAAGTGCAGTTTCCATCGAACGAACAAGTTCATTTATCAGTTTAGATGTTGGACCAAGTTCTAGTAGGTTTTCTTTTAAGATTTGCTTTTTGAATGTAGAACCTAAGTAGTATGTAACAATCTCTTCATCCATCTCTCTAGTATCTATGTCTTCAGGAGCTTTTGAGTTGAATTTTACCCAGTCTTTTTTTGCTTTTTCAAGACCTTTAAAGCTTGAAGTAACTTTTTCTACACGTGATTTATCTTTTACACTTAAGTTTTTTTCATCATCTGAACTGTCTGAGTCATCTGAATCTTCACTGTCACCATTATCGTCTTCAAAGCTTCTAAAAAGCTCTTTTACACGTCTTTCACGGTTTATAAGTGGTTCTTTGTAGTCAAGTATAAAGTCAATTAAGTATGGTACTGAACATATAGCATCAATTATTATGCTCTCACCATTTTCTATTTTTTTAGAGATCTCTATCTCTTCTTCTTTTGTTAAAAGTGGAATTTGACCCATTTCACGAAGATACATACGAACTGGTGAGTCTGAACGTGACCATTCTAAAAGCTCGTGCTCTTTTAGAATGTCAAATTTATCAGTATCGTTATTTTCAAGCATCTTTCTTTGCGCATCGCGCCTAGCTTCAGCTTCTTTGTCATTTAGTTTTTTTGCATGTTCACTTGCTGTATATAGACACACTTTGTGTTTTGTAGCTAACTTGAAAATATTTTTTGCTTGTGCAGCTGTTGGCTGTTTTTCAAAAAGTTCAATAAGTGACTCATACGTTGCACAATCTTTAGACTTATGTTCACTAAAGAAAGTGTCTAGTGCTTGGTTGAGTTCTTTTGCTGTCATTAAAGGCAACCCTTTTGTGGATATGTTTTTAAGTTTAATTAAAGAGTGGATTATACCGAAATTATTTTAAAGGTACCTTATTTTTAGGTTAAATTTAAAAAAAGTTTTTATGGAACACGGATTGCTTTTAGTCGGAAAATCTTGTATAAAGGGATGTTATGCAAACAGGTTATTATGGGGCAGCAGCAGGAATGGTTGTCCAATTTAATCGTTTAGATTCAATTGCTAATAATTTAGCAAATGTAAACACAAACGGTTTTAAAGAGGATGATGTAGTTGTCGGAGACTTTATGCGTCTGTATAAAGAAGCTAGGGACGAGCTTCCAAATGCAAACCAAACAAAAGAAGCTGCACAGTTTATAAATAGAACTATGGCTAAAACACCGCATATAGTTGATCAGTACACTAACCACAATGTTGGAAAAATGCAAAAAACTAACAATGACCTTGATATGGCTTTATCTCGTGAGGGTTTATTTTTTCTTGTAAAAACTCCACAGGGTGTTATGCTAACACGTGATGGATCCTTTACAAAAAATGATGAAGGCAAGCTGACTACAAAACAGGGTTATGAAGTTTTGCCAAGTGATTATTTTGAATCACAAACCAGTGTATCTTTTACTGAAACAGATTCAGTTGTTGAGATAGACAAGAATGGTCAAATATATACTTTAGCACCAGAGGGATTTAGTCAAGTACAAAAACAAAAACTTTTTATAGCTAATCCTGATAACTTGAAAATGCTTAAAAAAGTTGGAGATAATCTTTATGAGTATAAAGGAACAGAGCAGTTAAAGACAGTTGAAGATAGCGATGCTGTTCTTCAAGGATTTATTGAAAAGAGTAATGTTAACCCTGTAAAAATGATGACTCAGATGATTGAAACGAATCGTTTAGTAGGGATGTACCAAAAAGTTATGGATTCACAGATGAACGACATGAATCGTGACGCAATTGAAAAAATAGCTAAAAAAGCTTAACTAAAGGAATAATATCATGATGCAATCACTTTATACTGCTTCAACTGGAATGTTGGGAATGCAGACACAAATAGATACTACTGCGAATAATATCGCCAATGTTAATACTATAGGATTTAAAAAATCACGTGCAGAGTTTGCTGATCTTATGTATAGCGTTATGGAATATGCAGGTACTGCAACAAGTGATACAACAAAGAGTCCTACTGGGATTGAAGTTGGTTTAGGTGTTAGGCCTACTGCAGTAAATAAAATATTTTCTGAGGGTTCACAAAAGCAAACAGACAATGAGCTAGATATGGCTATAACAGGTCGTGGTTTTTTTAAACTTGAACTTCCAGATGGAACAGAGGTTTTCTCAAGGAATGGTGCATTTAAGGTTGATGGTAACGGGACTATTGTAAATAGTGATGGTTACAGGTTGACACCAGAAATTGTAATTCCTCCAGAATCTAAGTATATTACTATCGGTACAGATGGTATAGTTACAGCTGTCCAGCCTGGTCAAACAGAGGCTACACAAATTGGACAAGTAACACTAACAAACTTTATAAATCCAGCGGGGCTTCACTCTCTTGGTGATAACTTATATGTTGAAACAGATAGTTCTGGTCAGCCAGTAGAGGGTGTTCCTGGACTTGATGGACTGGGTGGTCTTAGACAAGGTTTTGTTGAATTAAGTAATGTTGAATTAGTGGTTGAACTAACAGATTTGATTACAGGTCAGCGTGCATATGATTCAAATTCCAAAGTAATTACAACAAGTGATGAAATGCTGCAAACTACCAATAACCTTAAAAGGTAACGCCTATTAATTTATGCTACAATAAATTTATTATTTTATTTTAAGGGTTTTATTTATGAAACACATCAGCTTAGAGTATATGCTTTTTATTACATCATCTCTCTTTATTTTGAGCTTTTTATACAACTTAAAACAAAGAAAAATAATACAGAGGTTTTTCTCGGATGAGTCAAGTATGATCCAAGATACATTTTATGACCCTGTAACAGATTTGCCAAATAGAGATAATATTGAAATAATTATAAATGAAACTGTAAAAGTGGCATCAAGACGAGAAAAAACATTTTGTGTCTTAGGATTAAAGGACTTAGATTACTTTGATGTAAAAGAGGAATCAATTGAAAAATCAAACAAGCTATCAACTGAGATAGCAGATGGAATATTATCTTCAATAAGAGATGAAGATACAGCAGCAAGGGTTTCTGAAAATGAGTATGTAGTTGTTTTTAATGAATATTTAGAAGTTGATAACTTTGATATACCAATGAACAGAATAAGCGAAGCTTTAAAAGGTAAAAATATCAGATATTCATATATAACATATCCGGATGAGGCAGATACTACAAATAAGCTGATTGACGGTGTTTTAGCTAAAATTTAAAAATAAAACTCTTTTAAACTAAATCCTTTTTATTAAACTTCAAATACATTTTCGCTATAATCCCAAAATTATTTTATTAATATATAGGGATTTTTATATGCAAAAAGCAAATATAAATGGAAAAGTTTGGAGATTTGGTAAAGATATAGATACAGATTTAATTATAGCTGCACGATACCTAAATACTTCAGAGCCTGCTGAACTAGCAAAACATGTTATGGAGGATGCTGATCCGGAGTTTGTTACTAAAATGAACAAAGGTGATGTTATTGTTGCAGGTGATAACTTTGGATGTGGAAGTAGTCGTGAGCATGCTCCTATAGCGCTTAAAGCTGCTGGTGTTGCTGCAGTAATAGCTCCAACTTTTGCAAGAATTTTTTATCGTAATGCGTTTAATATGGGATTACCTATTTTTGAGTTAAATGAAAGTGCTGAGATCAATGAGGGCGATGATATTAGCGTTGACATGGATGCTGGCACAGTAACAAATAACACTACGAATAAAACTTATAACTTTACGCCTATCCCTGAGTTCATGCAGGAGCTTATTGATGCTGGTGGTTTAATGAATTTTGCACAAAATGAAATAGAGGAAAATAAATAATGAAAACATATAAAATAGCACTAATTAAAGGTGATGGAATAGGTCCTGAAATAATTGATGAGGCTACAAAAGTTTTAGATTCTGTTGCATCTTGTTTTGATTTTGATTTTAAATATGAAGAAGTTTTAATGGGTGGATGTGCTTATGATGAAACAGGAGATCCTCTGCCTCAAGAAACAATTACTGTTTCACTTAACTCTGATGCTGTACTATTTGGTGCAATCGGAGGTGAAAAATGGGATAACCTACCACGTGAGAAAAGACCTGAGAGTGGACTACTTAGATTTCGTAAAGAACTTGGTGTGTATGCAAATTTACGTCCTGCTGTAGTTTATGATGAGTTAGTTAATGCATCTTCACTTAAGCCTGAAGTAGTAGAAGGTGTTGACCTTATGGTTGTTCGTGAATTAATCGGTGGTATATATTTTGGTGAGCCTAAAGGTCGTGATGAGAACAAAGGCTGGAATACTATGGTTTATACTAAAGATGAGATCATTCGTATCGCTCATAATGCTTTTAATATTGCAATGGAAAGAAATAAAAGAGTTTGCTCAATAGATAAAGCAAACGTACTTGATGTATCTCAACTTTGGCGTGAAACCGTTGAAGAGGTAGCAAAAGAGTACCCAGATGTAGAACTTACGCATATGTATGTAGATAATGCAGCTATGCAGCTAATACGTGATCCAAAGCAGTTTGATGTTATGCTTACGGGAAATATATTTGGTGATATCTTAAGTGATGAAGCTTCTATGCTTTCAGGATCAATTGGTCTTTTACCGTCAGCTTCTGTTGGCGCTAAAATAGGTGTATATGAGCCTATCCACGGTTCTGCTCCTGATATAGCAGGTCAAGGTATAGCTAATCCAATCGCTACAATCTCTTCAGCATCTATGATGTTAAGATATGCACTTGGTGAAGTTGAAGCAGCAGATAGAATAGATAATGCGATTAAAAGAGCTTTAAAAGAGGGTTATCGTACTCAAGATTTAGCACAATATGATGCTAAAGAGGTATGTTCAACTAGTGAAATGGGCTCAATTATAGCAAACTATACGGCTAAATAATAGATGCAAACTCTCACATTAGCAAATATATATGAACTTCAAGGGCTTAAAGAGGAAGCTCTTGAGATCTATAAAGAGATTTTAAAAAAAGATCCTGCTAATAGTGAGGCAAAAATTGCTATAAGAAGACTTTCTGGAATCAGAAAAAAGTTTTTAAATGTAAATGAAGAGATGAAAGATTTTTTTGTGAAGATGGATAGTGATATAGAGATAAATGAATTTGAAAGGTGGCTCTTAAAATCATGGAACTAGAAGATGCTATATTATCAACTCTTAAAGAGATAGAAGACAAAGGAAAATCTAAACTACTTCAACCAAGAAAAAAGAGTTTTGAAGAAAAAAAAGAACCTTTAGAAATTGAAGATATTCAAGAAAAAAAAGAAGAAAATTACAAGGAAGATTCCTCGTTAGATGAAAAAGCATATTTAGTTTCAATGCGAGAGCGTCTTTTAGTTTTATTTGAAGGTTTTCAAGCACCAAACAACTCAAATATAGAAGCTAAAATAGATTTAACATTAAACTATTTAGAGTATGTACTTGCTTCAATTGATGCAAGACTAGATAGATTAAAATAAAATAAACAAGGTATTTTTAAATGGCTCAATATAGAATTTTAATAGATGCTAAAGATCAAAAGGGTTTGGTTTACAAAGTATCTACTATTTTTTTTGAAAAAGAATTAAATATTTTAACAAATAACGAATTTGTTGATAAAGTAAATGGAAAGTTTTTTATGCGTAGTGTTGTTGAGGGTGATACTTCAGCACAAGAACTGAGAGAACTTATTGTAAATGCATTACCAGATGGCACAAATGTTAATGTTATAGAGCCTCAAAAGAAAAACATTGTACTAATGGCAACAAAAGAGATGCATGCACTTGGAGATATCCTAATCCGTCATGAAGAGGGTGAACTGGATGCTAATATATTAGGAGTTATATCTAACTATGATGAGCTAGAACCTTTTGTTTCTAAGTTTAATATACCATACTTTACTATATCTCATGAAGGTTTAGATAGAGCTAATCATGAAGAAAAAATATTAGAAAAATTATCAGAATTTGAAGATATAGATTATATTGTTTTAGCGAAGTATATGCGTATTTTAACTCCTAGATTTGTAGAAGAGTATGAAAATAAGATTATAAACATCCACCATTCATTTTTACCAGCATTTATAGGTGCTAACCCTTATAAACAAGCTTACGACAGGGGAGTTAAGATCATTGGTGCAACAGCACACTTTGTAAATAACAACCTTGATGAAGGTCCGATCATATCTCAAGAGGTTATACACGTAGACCATGCTTACTCATGGAAAGATATGCAAAGAAGTGGTAGAAACGTTGAAAAGATAGTTCTATCTCATGCATTAAAACTGGCACTTGAAGATAGAATATTTGTATATGCAAACAAGTCAGTGATCTTTTAAATAATGACAAAGTTTAACTTAGTTCTTGTAAATCCTCAAATTCCAAACAATACCGGTGCGATCGGCAGACTTTGTGTAAATGCAGGTGCCACGTTGCACCTGATTAAACCAATTGCATTTGATATAGATGAAAAAGCTGTTCGCCGTGCTGGACTTGACTATTGGGATAAACTTGATCTTCATGTATGGGAAAGTATTGATGAGTTTTTTGAAAAGAACGAGATCAAAGATAATGCTTATTTTGCCACTACAAAAACAGATAAACCATACTTTGATGCTGAGTTTAAAGAGGGTGATTTTATATTCTTTGGAAGTGAAACAGCTGGGATTCCGGAAGATATTTTAAATAGATATAAGTCTCAAAATATAACTATACCTATGACAAAAGATGGTCGTAGTTTAAATTTAGCTATTAGTACAGGTATTGTTTTATATGATGCAATACGTCAAAATTTTTAATCTTAGGAGAATTATATGGGGTTTTTAGATGTTATCATGATTACACTTTTTGTATTGTTTATGGTCTTTATACAAAGAGGATATCATAAAAACAAATCACAAGAGCGTGAAGAGCAAAGAAGACAAGATGAAGAGCAAAACTCTTAAAATAATTTTTTAGCTAAATCTTCAACTAAAACTTCAAATCTTTCAAATAAACTCTCTGCATTTTTTATAAAAACTGACATTTTAGATCCTTTTTTTGTTTATATTAATAAAAAATGCAATAAATATTTAAAAATATTGCAAAATGACATATTTTTCTTTACTTTATTTCAAATTTACATTATAATTTAACAAACAGGAGGGATATTATGAATAGTTTTAGCAGTATTGTTGAAGAGATAAAAAGTATTATTTCTACAAATTTTGATGGTAAAAAAGTTTTTGACAAAGATGTAGCAGATGCATTAGGAATTTCTCAAATGAACTTTGCAACTATGAAAAAGAGAGATAAGATTCCATATGCGGAACTTTTAGATTTTTGTGCAAAAAAATCTATATCTATAAATTGGATGCTTTATGGTCAATCTCCTGAAAGTCTTGTAGAGGCTACAAATAGATTCTATATGGTGAAGTTTTTAGGGGATGTAAATGTAAGTGCTGGTGGTGGAGCAGAAGGTGAAGAAGGTGATGTAAGCCAGATCCAAATACCTGAAGAGTTTGTTATGATGCTTGGTGGTCAAAATGAACTAAAAAATATAGAAGCTGTAAATGTTTCGGGTGATTCTATGGAACCTACTTTTAGTTATAATGATATTGTTTTTGTAAACAGAGCCAAAACAAATGTTGAACGTGGAGGTGTCTTTACGATCAGAACAGAGGGTGGTTTATTTATAAAAAGAGTTCAAAAAAGATTAGATGGAAAATTTGATATAATATCTGACAATGATATATATACAACTCAAGTGTTAAAACCACATGAACTAGAAGTTATTGGAAGAGTTGTAAGTAGATTTGGAGAAGTAGATTAGGATGTTTATATGAGATTTATTGCTTTATTTTTTATTGTTTTTTTTATACTTTCTTGTAGTTCTAAGCAAACTGTGAAAGTACTTAGTGAACCAAAAGTAAAAAAAGAGATAAAAGAATTTCTTCAAACAAACGAAATTTACGATCTGCAAAAGTTTGAACAAAACTCTTTGACGTACTTAAAAGATATTACAATAAAAGATGTAAATGTAAAACAAGATGAATTTGAACGACTATATTTTAGCCCATGGAACAAAGTTCCAACAGATTCTAAACGTATTGCTATGTGGCCATTTGACTCATATAAATATGGACAAATGTATGGTGAAAACTTGAAGCTTATAGATGAGAGTGTTTTTGATGCTCTTAAAGATAACTCTAATTTTGAAAACTATAAACATTTGAACAAAAAAGCAATTAGTTTGAAACATATAAATATAAGAGCGTTTCCTACATCAAAACCTATGTTTAAAGACCCAAAATTAGCAGGTGAGGGTTTTCCATTTGATTATATGCAAAATTCAACTTTGAGTGCTAATAAACCTCTTCTAATTTCTCACTACTCTAAGGACAAAGAATGGGCTTATATATTTACTAGCTTTACAGGGGGATGGGTAAAATCAAAAGATATAGTAACCATTGAAGATAAGTATACAAATCAGTGGCAAAAAGCAAAACAAATCTTTCTTACAAAAGATAATATTCCACTTTATAATGAGGCAGGAAGATTTTTATTTGATTCAAGAGTTGGAATGTCTCTACCTTTGATCGAAGAAGAAAATGATTACTATATAGTATTAACTGTTTCTGAGTACAAGGACCATCAAACAAACTATCATAAAACAAAAATTTCAAAAAGTATTTCTCACAAAGAACCTATGAAGTTTACTAAAAAAAATATTCAAAAAATATTTGATGAAGTAGCTAAAAGTAAATATGGTTGGGGAGGTTTGTATGGGCAGAGAGATTGTTCCTCTACTATTAGAGATATTTACGCACCTTTTGCTATATGGTTACCTAGGAATTCCTACCAACAATCGAAAGTAGGTAAGCAGATTTCACTTGAAAACTTGAGTGATGAACAAAAAATAGAACTTATAAAAAAAGATGCGATACCGTTTAAAACAATACTGTATAAAAAAGGGCATGTACTAATTTATGTAGGTGTCAAAGATGGAAATATAGTTGTTTTTCATAATACATGGGGTATAAAAACTATGAATAATGATAGTGAAGGTAGAATCGTTATTGGAAAAACAATATATAGCTCAGTAAAACTCGGAGATAGACAAATTAACTATGATAAAGACTCAGAGATTTTAAAAAATTTACTAAGTATGAATATAATAGTTAATTAAGCTTTTATATCAAGTAGTGAACCAAACATCTCATCTTGTGTTTTTATTGTTGTCACATTCATTTCAGTGGCTCTTTGAGCTATCATCTGATCAGGTATCTCTTTAGAAATATCAGTTTGACTTCTTGAGTAGTTTGAAGCTGTAGCTTCTCTTGTATTTGCATTTACAGTGTTAGTATTACTATTGATAACTGTACTTTTAGGTATAAAACCATCTGTATTTACATTAGCTACATTGTGAGCACTGTTGTTCATCATAGTCTGATGTGCAGATATTGACGATACATTATTAGAAATATTCATTATATGTTCCTTATAATGACAATTATATAACCTGCTTTATAAAAAGCAGATTATATGAAATAGTTAGTTGTTAGTGTAGATCAGCGTTTAGTTTAATCTCTCTAGTTGATCTGGATGCTGTAATTTCACCTGTCATAGAGTTTTGTCTAAAATGTAAACCATAAAGCCCTGCTAGTTGTTTGCCTTTAAAAATTTCACCTTCCATTTTTAGGTTAGTGTTAACCTCCATGATCTTTTTAAGTTGTTCTGGTTGGATACCAACTTTTGTACCCTCTAAAATAGCGATACCTGCGTCTATAATACAACCATCACCTAAAGGTATACCACATACAGAATTTGCACCTAAAAGACAGTTTTTACCTATTGATATAGGGTTTCCATCAGTTCCACTTAAAACACCTAAGATAGAAGCTCCACCACCTACATCACTACCATCACCAACGATAGCAGAAGAAGAGATACGACCCTCAACCATAGATACACCAGTTGTTCCTGCATTGAAGTTAATGTAAGAAGCACCAGGCATTACAGTTGTTCCAGCTGCAAGTTGAGCACCAAAACGAACTTTTGAAGTATCTAAAATACGTGTATTGTCTGCTGGAATAATGTGCTGTAAGAACCTTGGAAACTTATCAATAAAGTCTATATGTGGATATTCATTTGCTAATTTTAATTCAATTTCAAATTCTCTTAGATAGTCAAGTTCAATTGGCTGACCTTGACTCCATGCAACATTAGGAAGTGCTCCAAAAGCACCATCTAAGCAGATCTCGCGTAAACCAACTTTTGCTAATGAAATAGCATATAGTTTTAAATAAGCTGCTTCAACACTTTTAACAGGTGCATCATCAAATATGAAAGTAACTTTGTATTCACCCTCTACCATACCACTTTCAATTAATTGAGTATATAAAGCAGAAACAACTTGAATATTTTTATGAGCATCACCAAAAGCTTCATCAGAATATGGAGTAAAAGCATTCAAACAAGATCTTAAAAAGTCTAGATTTATATTACAAACAACTTCACTTTGAGAAAAATCTATGTTTACACCTTGCTCAGACAAAGCTTTAATAAATATAGCAGCACTTCCAAAGTTTTCATCCCAATTTATTATAGGGTATGTAGCCTGAAGACTTTTGTCCACATTTAATTGGCCTAAGTCAACTCTAGCAATACCAAATGCTAAAGGATCTCTATAGCCATCTATTTTTTTGATATCTTCAATTAATGCTTTAAACGCATCTGCAGATTGGATTGTTTCCATTATTATTTCTCACTTTAATTAAATATTTTCGCAATTATATTCAAATTTTACTAATAAGATTTAATATATACTTTTGCATATAAATTTATAAAGTTTAAATTAAAGAAAAAGAGAACTTATGCAAAAATGGACAGAGATATTAAAAAATAATGACTATGTAGCTGCAAAACAGTATATAAAAAATGGTGCTGATACAAATGAAGAAAATGAAAATGGAGAATCTGTTTTAGCAACTGCCATAAGAAATCATTGCGATGAAGATTTACTTAAATTACTTATAGAAAATGGTGCAGATATTTATGATTTTGATAGTGAAGGTGTAAGTGTTTTCGATATGGCAATAACTTATAATAATTTATATATTTTTAACTATATTATACAATCTGGTATAGATGTAAATAAAACAAATAGAAAAAGTGGCTTCACACCTTTAATGTGTGCAGCTTGCTATGGAAGGGTAGAGATCGCAGAGTCATTGTTAAACCATGGAGCAGATAAAAATCATTTAGATTCTCGAGGTTTTTCAGCTTTGGATTTTGCCAGAAAAATGAATAAAAAATCTGTTTTAGATATTTTAAAATTTGATGACAAAACACCACAAAATAGAGATTATACTAAATAATATTAATCAAAAAATTTACCTTGTTTTTCGTTATCAAGAGGTTTTCTCTTCTCTTTTATTAACCATTCTTGTAAAAGAGACTCTACAACTTTACTTAAGCTCATTTTATATCTGTTTCTAGAGTAAAGCATAGCATCATCCCATGTTTTCCTATCTATAAGTAAACTTCTTGTTACTTCATCTTTTGGTTGCATCTAATTCCTTTTTACTATATAATAAACTATATAGTAATAAAAATTATCTTATAAGTCAATTCAAAGGACATATTTGTATAATTAAAGAAAAAAAGATTAATAAGATGGCAAACAATATTTATATAGCAAAACAACCAATTTTAGATAAAGACTCAGATGTATTCGCGTATGAACTTTTATATAGAGATACTTTAAATACGTCAAATATTAAAAATAGAAAAAGAGCAACAGTATCAGTACTTAGTTCCGCACTAAATAGATTTGGTATTGATAACTTAGTTTCAAACCATAAAGCTTTTGTAAAGGCTGATGAAGAGTTTATAATGCATAGCGTTGTGAGTACTATTCCAAAAGAGTACTTTATTTTTTCACTTCAATTTGAGTCTAAAATAAGTGATAAAGTTAAAAAAAAGATAGCTAAGCTTCATGAAGATGGATATACTTTTGCAATTAATGATGTACACTTAGACAAAAATATTATAGAGATTTACAAAGATATTATGCAGTACATATCTTATGTCAAAGTGGATATAGATACCCCTAAGGAGAACTTGTCTTTACTTGATGGATTTGATGTTGAGATGATCTCTACAAAAGTTGAAGACTTAGATAAAGAAAAAAAAGCTATAGAGATGGGTTCAAAATATCTTCAAGGATTTTTCTTTTGTAAACCATCTGTTGAAGAACAAGAAAAAATCGATTCAGCGTTAGAAAATATAATAAGGCTATGTAACAAAATTATGCAAGACTGTACAGTAGATGAGCTTGTAGAAGAGTTTGAGAGAAGTCCAGTTATTTCAATGCAATTGTTAAAATTTATAAATTCAGGATTATTTCATTTCAGGCAAAAACTATCATCAATAAAGCAAGTTGTTACGCTTGTAGGAAAGACAAAGTTAACACAATGGTTAATGCTTATGATATATTCGGCTCCAAGAGGTGAGGGTATTGCAAACGAGTTACTTTTTGAAAGGGTACGCAATAGAACTTATATAATGCATGAAATAGCAAAAAGCATAGATAAGAGTATTGTTTCTAGTGCTTATTTTGTTGGTGTTATATCACTTATGGATGTTTTATTTAATGTAAGTAAAAGAACTCTTATGCGTGAGCTTAATATAGATAAAGATATTAAAGAAGCAATTTTAAGAAAAGACGGTGTTCTTGGTGATATTTATAGTTTTGTATTAGCTCTAGAGAGTTTTGATACAAAATACATAGAAGAGTTTGTTGAAAAGTATAATATTTCTAAAGAGGCCCTAGAGGAAATAACTCTAAGTGCATCTATGAAACATCAAGTAACCTAACAAAGTTTTTGTAGCTATCTACAATTTGTTGGTTTTTGGTGCTTTGTATATAAAACTCTATAGCTTTTTTGCCAAGTCTTGGAATCTCATTTTTAACTGCCCAACTACTTACTGTACCTTCAGGTACCTCAAGTATATTTGCTAGTGCTTTTTGTGTTATTCCAAGTTCATTACATATATCTTTTATAACATTAGTCTTTTTTTTGTTAGACTTATCTGTTGTTTTTATAGATTTTTTTTGAATTAAATTATTGTCATATTTAGTTGAAGTTTCTATCTCTATTGGTATATCAGAGTTTTTAGAAATCCATTCAAGAACATCATTAGAGCTAAGAAGCCAGTCTCTTGAATGTAAACTAACTATATAATCATCAACAAACTTTTCGGCATTTTCTTTTGCTATTTCTGGTGTACTGATTTGGCGAAGAATCGCATATGCAAGTTGTAGTGATCCAGAACCCTTCACACCCCAATCAAAACCATTTTTTGACTTGGGGTACTCCTCAAACCTACTTGGGAGCTCAAGTTCCCCATATGTAACATATCTTCCACCTAAAAGTGCTTTGTGTCCTTTAAATACATGGTTACTTCTTTTAAATGTCATGTTTCCCTCTTAAATTTTAAATGTGTAGTTATTGTGTTTATGTTTTTTCATAATCTTTTTATTGGTAGACATCTTGTATCTATAAAAAACATATATAGATATACTTAGCAATAATAATACCAATAACCAAACTAACATAAGTTAAATCCTTGAGTTTTAAGATCTATTAAGTATATCGACACTAACAAATATAACATTAATTTGCTTCTTAAGAGAGTTAAAATTCTGCTATCATTACATAAATATTTATATGATAAAGGTACATAATGTCTTACACACAAAAACTTGAAGAGCTTTTACTAAAGCAAGTTATTCCAGATATAGATGACGCACTTGATGAAATTTTTGAACAAATAGCAGATGAAAAAAATGCAAACGATGAACAAAAAGAGGAGATTGAAGAGCTTCGTGAGTTTAAATCTGATCTGAAAGATCTTCTTGAGGACATAAAAAGCGGAGAGATTGAAGATGAAGAGTGTCAGGAAATTTATAAAGAGATTTTAGATGCTCAGCAAGGAGCTGAAGAGGAGTAGGGCTTTATATTTTAGATAATATAAAGCCTTCCATTTCAGAGACTATATCCTCTATAGTTCTCTCCCCATCAATAACTTTTAACATACTACTGTTGTCATAAAAAGCTCTAATCTCTTTTAGAGGTTCTGTATAAACTTTCATTCTATTATCGAAGACTTTATTGTTATCATCAGCTCCACGTGCACGTCCAAGAACTCTGTTTCGTGCTGTTTCTTCACTAACTCTAACCTCAATAACATTTACAAGCTCTACATCAATTTCATCATTTAAAAAACTATCAAGAGAGTTCATTTGTTCAATACTTCTAGGATAACCATCTATTATTACAACATCTGTAGGGGCTTTTTTAATTGCACTTACTATAGTCTCAATGGCTATGTCTATAGGTACGATCTCACCTTTAGATATAAAAGAGTCTATTAGTTTACCTCTCTGGCTACCACTAGCAACTTCTGAGCGAAACATATCTCCGGCAGAGTAGTGAGTTATAGAGTCATTTTTTTTGGCAATAAGTTCAGCATCGGTAGTTTTTCCACTACCGGGTGCTCCTATAATCAAAAAAAGTTTTTTCATTATTTCTTTGGCTCACGTAGGCGAATATGTAGATCTCTTAATTGAGTGTTGTCTACTTCGCTTGGAGCATTTGTAAGAACACAAGAAGCTTTTTGTGTTTTAGGAAATGCTATTACGTCGCGAATACTTGATTTTTTGCTGATCAGCATCATCATTCTATCAAATCCCATAGCAAAACCACCGTGTGGAGGTGCTCCAAATTTAAGTGCATCAAGTAAGAATCCAAATTTTTCTTGTGCTTCTTCCTCTTCAATACCTAGAAGTTTAAAGATCTCTTCTTGAACCTCTTCTTTATGTATACGGATAGAACCACCACCAAGCTCAGTACCGTTTAAAACAATATCATAAGCAATAGATTCTATCTCTTCTACATCTTCTTTATCAGTGTCAAGTGGTTGAGTGAACGGATGGTGAAGTGCTTTCACGCGCCCATCTTCGACTTCAAACATAGGAAAGTCTACTACCCATACAAATTCATATTTGTTAGGATCTACAAGGTTCATTTTTTCATGCTCAGCTATAAAGTTTCTAAAACGACCCATATAATCCCATACAAGTTTCTTCTCACCTGCACCAAAGAATACAACATCACCAACTTCTAGCTCAGTTCTTTCTATAATAGCTTGAATGTCATCTTCAGAGAAGAATTTGATAAGTGGACCTTTTAAGCCGTCTTCTTTCATTTGAAAATATCCAAGACCACTTGCTCCAAATTTTCTTACATAATCTTCAAAGCTTTTCATCTCTCT
>Ga0193952_1000351_pt1 | contig 19676 bp, 15 predicted proteins | sample BB_3_MG_FD_140368 | JGI IMG/M metagenome (GOLD analysis project Ga0193952, IMG submission 140368) | Microbial mat bacterial communities from the Broadkill River, Lewes, Delaware, United States - BB_3_MG | ecosystem: Environmental > Aquatic > Freshwater > River > Microbial mats | place: USA... | reverse complement strand
GCATTAATGACTCTTACACAAACATTTGTTTTTTCGCTTCCATTGGCATATGTCGGATCGTTTTTTGTTGATCTGCGCTGGGTCTTTCTTGCTCTCCCATTGTCATACGTCATTGTTGGATTCATCGCCTGTTTGTCGCTCAGCCGTATCCTTTCGCAAATTGAGTTAAGCGTTTGACTCTGTTGAGTCAGTGTTCATTGAGAAATTCCGGCGATGCTGGTCTTTCTGAACCATAAAGCAACTATCACACACAATTTAGAAGGAACTTCAGTATGTGCGAAAAACATAAGCATCACCGATTTCAGCTGAAGAAAAAAGTTCAACGCGGACCCAGCAGTTATGACATGCAAGATCCAGATACTGTCTTTCAAGCGTTGAATCTTCAGCGTGGGGATACATTTTTGGATATCGGTTGTGGCCAAGGTGATTATTGCCTCACTGCGGCAAAAAATGTCGGATCTTCTGGAAGCGTTTACGCAATCGATAATTGGCCAAATTTGACCGAAGGATTGCAAGAAGATGCCAGAAGATTGAAGCTGGACAACATTCGAACGATAACTGCTGATATCAGAGAGGGGTTACCCATTCCCAATGACCAGATTGATCTGTGTCTTTTGGGAACGATTCTTCATGCAACAACTCTGGATATTCTTCAGCATGGACTTGCAAGTGAAATGAGAAGAGTACTGAAACCCCACGGTCGAGTTGCGGTTCTTGAATGTAAAAAAGAGGAACAGCTCTTCGGCCCTACTCTTGAGAGAAGATTGTCAGCGGAACAAACCAAGGATGCTTTTCAGCAGCACGGATTTGATGTGATTGACTATGTTGATCTTGGCTATAACTATTTATTGTTGTTTAACGATATCGGTGGATAAATCATATTTAAGCACCACCATCCTTAAATACAATGGGCCAGTTCCTCTAAATGTAGCAGAATAATATTTAGTCGATGAGCTTTGACCTTATCTTTTGATTCCTGTAAATTCGGGAAAGTTTGCACGCGTGGACAGTTTAAAATGAACTTTTGAGAGTATTTTTCTGCAATTACAGCCTTTAAATGAGGCTGAATTCGGACACCTAATCAAGGAGAGAAAAATGGCGACAAAAGACAATTTGGCAGATGCATTCGCAGGAGAAAGTCAGGCAAACCGGAAATATTTGGCTTTTGCCAAGCAGGCCGAGACTGATGGTTTGCCCCAAGTAGCAAAGCTTTTTCGTGCCGCTGCTGCCGCTGAAACTATTCACGCTCATGCCCACCTGCGCGCTATGGGAGGTATCAAGACAACAGCGGAAAATCTGACCGCAGCGATTGAGGGCGAAGGGTTTGAATTTCAGACAATGTACCCTCCTTACGTGGCTGAAGCCCAAGCAGAAGGTAACAAAATGGCCGAGATCTCTTTCAGCCATGCGATGCCAGTAGAAGAGGTTCACTACAATCTCTACTCTGCTGCGCTCGAGTCGGTCAACGCTGGTAGTGATCTGGCTGATCGTCCGCTCTACGTTTGTGAAATCTGTGGCAATACCGTTTATGATGCTGCTCCGGAAAAGTGCCCCGTCTGTGGCGTACCACACAGTAAGTTTTTTGTTGTTGAGTAATATCGACAACTAAATGAGGCGGTTACCCTTATAGTGACCGCCTTTTTTGTCTTTGGAGGGCAAAATGTCTGATTCACCTAAGCGTTGGCTTTGTACTGTTTGTGGTTATGTCCATGAAGGGCCAACTCCATGTAATTGCTGTCCCATCTGCGGGGCGACCAGTGAACTGTTTGATCTCTATTCAGAAGTATCTACTCCAGTTGAAACTGCACCGGTTAATCGCTGGCGCTGCATCACATGCGACTATATTTTTGATGGTTCTGCACCTCCTGCTTTCTGTCCGGTCTGTGGTGCAACTTCAGAACACTTTGAGCCTCTAAACGATACTCCTGAGGAGCCTGCTGACAGTCAACAGGCACTGGATATTGTTATTGTCGGTGCTGGTATTGCAGGGATTTCTGCGGCTGAATCGGCGAGAGAACATTCATCAAAAGCTAAAATAACTCTGATTAGTCGTGAAGTTGACTTGCCCTATTATCGGCTGAATTTGACCCGCTACCTAGCAGGTGAAATCAGCAGTGAAAATCTGGGGTTTAAGCCAAAGAGCTGGTACGAAAATCATGATATTCACTTAATGCTCAATACCGAACTGCAAGAAATAAATACAAAAAATAAAACCCTGACCCTTAAAAATCAGGATTTAATAAGCTATGACAAGTTAGTGCTTGCAATGGGATCGCACCCTTTTGTTCCTCCGTTCCTTGGTGCTAATCGTGATAATGTGACTGTTTTACGGACGCGTCGCGACGCAGAATTTATCTTGGAACAAGCCTACGAAGGTGTGCCTTGCGTTGTTATCGGCGGTGGATTGTTGGGGCTGGAAACTGCTGGAGCTTTAGCCAAGCGTAAAGCTGATGTCACTGTGGTTGAAGGATACAGCTGGCTGATGCCTCAGCAGTTAAATCAAGCTGCCGGAGAAAAACTGTCTGCAGAAGCAGCAATGCTCGGGATCAAGTTCTGTATGGGAGCTCGCGTCAAACAACTCGAAGGTGATGAAAAAGTTCGAGGCGTAAGCCTTGAATCAGGTGAGACTATTCCGGCAGAGCTGGTGATCATTACCGCCGGAGTCCGGTCTAACAGTTATCTTGCTCGTATGGCTCAGATAGAAACCAATGATGGGATCGTCGTGGATAATCAATTGCTGACCAATCATCGTGACATCTATGCCGTTGGTGATGTCGCTGAACATCGCGGAGTGATGTACGGAACCTGGGGGCCATCACAGTTTCAGGGGACGATAGCTGGGATGAACGCCGTCGGCGGCAAGATTGAATTTGCTGGCATCCCCCGCTCTAATTCACTCAAAGTATTAGGTAGTGAGATGTTCAGTATTGGCCAGATTCGATTTGAAGATGGGAGCTATCGGGAGGTGGAGGAAACCCTTGGTCATAACTATGCTTACTTTCTCTTTCGCGATAGTCACATGGTCGGGGCTATTCTGCTGGGAGATACGCGTCTGTCGGCGACGGTTAAAAAATTGATTGAAAAGAAAATTCAGTGTGGTGAATTATTCAGCAGTCAATCCTCGAATGAAGATTTTTGTTCACAGTTGAATTCTTTTGCAGCAACTGTCAATTTTTAATTTTATCACCAGCAAATAAAAGACCTGAAGCTGATGAAGGTTAGTGTTATGTTGTTAACATTCTTATTAATTTGTTGATTTTTAGCGATAATCGTTCGATTATTTTGACAGAGTGAATCTTTGAGTTAATGCTGCTTTAGCATCGTACATTGGCCTGAAACGATTTGTGGAGAGTACGTATAGTCAAATTCTAGCTTTATTAGAACGCACACTAAGGGGGATTAGTGAACCGTTTATTTTGTCTATTGACTGTTTTTGTTTTGCTTTGCGCTGTCCCGCTCCACGTCAATGGAGCTGAGAGCCAAGAGCATATACGTGTCGGTATCTTTCCTTTCGAACCAATCAATTTCATAGACAACAACGGTGTAGCCGCTGGCTTCAATATCGATCTGTTACGTGAAGTCGCCAGTATGGAAGGCTGGTCCTTATCCTTTGTCCCGGGGAACTGGAAGCAAGGCCTTGATCGATTGCAGGCTGAAGAAATCGATCTGATGGTGTCGGTGGCCTATAGCCCTGAGCGGGCAAAGACCATGGATTATACTCAGGAGTCGGTTGTCGAACTCTGGGGACAGGTTTTTATCCGCCCTGATGGAAAAATAAAAAATATTTCTGATTTACAGGAAATACCGGTCGGAGTGATGCGCGAGGATATCAGTGGCAAAAATTTTATGGCCACTTGCCAGCAACTGAAGGTCCACTGTGAGGTCGTTGAGTATCCCAATTTCTCCGATGTCTTTACCGCAGTTCAAAAAGGGGAGATTATCGCCGGTGTTGCGCCTCAGCATTTTGGTCTGCGCAATGCAGGTGATTACGGTCTCGTTCCAAGCAGTGTTCAGTTTTCACCCTTTTCTATTTATTTTACTACTAAAAACAGCCGACATTACCAGCTTCTGAGCACGATTAATTCCCATCTGGTCCATTGGAAGCAGGATCAGAATTCCTTTTATTATCAGCGCCTATCTCACTGGTTGGGTGTGAAACAGGTCAAAGCCGAAGTCTTTCCCCAGTGGCTGATGTCGAGCCTCGGAGCAACAGTGATTGCTGCTCTGTTATTACTCTCTATAAATCTTTTGCTGAAGTTTCAGGTGAAGAAACGTACTGCAGAATTGGCACAAAGCAATAGTCAGCTGAGGTCCAGTCAGCAGCGCTATCAAAACTTGATTAGATCAATGCTACAGCCGATGGCTCTGCATGAGATTATCTGTGATGAGTCTGGAATACCAGTTGATTACCGCTTTCTGGATGTGAATCCAGCCTTTGAAAAATTGCTTGGCAAGCCTGCCACTGAAATCCTTGGGAAACGAGTTTTGGAGCTACTTCCGGGCACTGAAAATTATTGGATTGAGACCTATGGCAATGTGGCAATCAACAGAGACCCCGTTCATTTTCAGGACTATTCCGCCGAGTTAGATCGCCACTTTGATATCTCCGCGTACTCTCCAGAGCAAGGGCAGTTTGCGGCAATAATTACTGATATTTCAGTTCGGGTCAGGATGGAAGAGGAGCGTCGCCGTCTTGATGATCAGGTTATGCAGACTCAGAAGCTCGATAGTCTCGGTGTCCTGGCTGGAGGAATTGCACACGATTTCAACAATATTCTGATGGCGGTGCTTGGTCATTGCGAATTGGCTCTGCGGCGTATTACTAAAGAGTCTCCGGCCAAACCGAATTTGGAACAGATCAAGAGTTCGGCAAGTAAGGCCGCCGACCTTGCCAACCAGATGCTTGCCTATTCTGGCAAGGGGAAATTTGTCATTGAACCGCATGATCTTTCTAAGATTGTGGAAGAAATGGAACAGATGCTGGTCGTTTCGGTCAGCAAAAAAGTGGTCTTGCGCTATGAGTTCGCTCCCCATCTTCCCACGGTTGACGCTGATGCAACTCAATTGCGACAGATTATTTTAAATCTGACTATCAATGCCTCTGATGCTATCGGTGACTGCAGTGGTGTGGTCGCTATCTCTACAGGTGTCATGGATTGCGACCAGACATATCTCAGTGAAACTTGGTTGGACGAGCAGTTGCCGGAAGGACAGTACGTTTTTCTCGAAGTTGCTGACACTGGATGCGGAATAGATAAAGAGACCATTAAGCGAATCTTTGAGCCATTTTTCAGTACTAAATTCACCGGACGAGGCCTGGGAATGGCGGCTGTTCTGGGGATCGTTCGTGGTCATAAAGGGGCTATCAAGATTTATAGTGAAGTCGGAAAAGGAACCACATTTAAAGTTCTCTTCCCGGCAACCAGCAAACCGGCTGCACTTTTTGATCGAGAGAAAAATTTACCACCATTGAATAAGAGTGGCTTGGTTCTCCTCGTCGATGATGATGAAACAGTATGTAGTATCGGGCGGTCGATGCTGGAGGAGTTAGGTTTCAGTGTCGTGACCGCCAACGATGGTCGAGAGGCCGTGGAGCTCTATCAGCAGCAGTATCAAGAGATCCTCTTTGTTCTCATGGATTTGACCATGCCTCACATGGATGGTGAGCAGGCATTCCGTGGAATGCGGCGTATTAATGATGAGGTCAAAGTTATTTTAAGTAGTGGTTATAACGAACAGGAAGTGACTCAGAAATTTGCAGGGAAAGGACTTTCCGGGTTTTTGAAAAAGCCATATCAACTTTCCGTTTTGCAAGAAGTCATTCGCAAGTTACTTGATAGCTGAGAATTACAATATGGCTGATGAATTATGAAATAATGGTTAAGAATAAAGTAAAAAGTCCCCGAGCAATTGACTCGGGGACTTTTTATCGTTAAACAACCTTGATCTGCTTTCCGTCAAATTGGGCGACCTGACCCGGTTTGATTTTACAGCGTTTGCGTAACTCAACCTGCCCGTCAACGGTGACCTGTCCATCGGCAATCAGCATTTTAGCGCTCCCGCCGCTGGAGGCCATTCCTGCCAATTGAAGCAAGTTGCACAGGGCAATGAAATCCCGCCCTTGGAGATCAAATTCATTTATCAGTTGTTCGTTATCTGTTGTCATTGCGCTGTTTTCCTTTTTGCATGCGATTTTGCTGCGGTTTCTTGGCAACTTTTTTTTCCGCGATCCAAACGGCATGGCGGTAGCCACCTTTTCCGGGACGTTCACAGTTGACTGCGAACCCCGCAGAAGCGAGGCGACTCTCGAAGCCAGCATCAGGGTTTTCACCCCAGATTGCAAAGACACCATCTTTTTTCAGCGCCAGCCGGCAGTTCTCAATGGCACGGCTGCCGTAGAGAGGATCGTTGCGCCGGTCTGTCTTTGGGTGCGGGCCACGATAGAGATCAAAGATGATGGCGTCGAAGCTCTGATTCTCCGATTTTTTAATCAGTTCGGCAACGTCACCAATATGGACGCTGACCCGTGGATCGGCACTTGCCCCGTTGGTCAGTTCTGCCAGAGGGCCAAGGCACCATTCTTTGATTTTCGGATTCAGCTCAGCAACGACCACTTCAGCTTTTTTCGGCAATTCATCCAGGACTGCACGCAGGGTAATTGCCATTCCCAGGCCGCCAACCAATACCCGCGGAGCAGAGTGATCTTTAAGCTTGCGGCAGCCGAGTTTTCCGAGGGCCATTTCCGAGCGCTGGGCTTTGCTGTTCATCAGAATCTGCGTGCCAACAGTAATCAGAAAATCATTTTTACCCCGTTTACGCAGTTCTAACGTTCCTTCATCCTCAGTTTCGAAACGGTCAAGAACTTCCCATGGGAGAGCCATAGTTAATCTCCAGTCCTTTATGTTACAGGGTCAGATCGACTTCACCTTGAAAATGTTCTGTCCGTATCTTAGCGACTTCACTGCTTTCCAGATACTCGTCAAAGGTCAACATCCGGTCGATGTATCCCGCCGGAGTAAATTCGATAATCCGATTCGCCACGGTTGAGAGAAATTTATGGTCGTGGCTGGTAAACAGGATCACTTCTGAAAAGGCGATCAGTCCATTATTCAGCGCAGTAATCGATTCGAGATCAAGGTGGTTGGTCGGCTCATCAAAAATCAAAGCGTTGGCTTCAGTGAGCATCATTTTTGACAACATGCAGCGAACTTTTTCGCCACCGGAGAGAACGGATGATTGCTTTTTAGCCTCATCGCCGGAAAAGAGCATCCGACCGAGAAAACCACGGGCAAAACTTTCACCTTCCGTTGGTGCGAACTGCAGCAACCAGTTGATCAGGTTCATATCTTTTTCAAAGTAGCGGGCGTTGTCGATGGGGAAGTAAGCCGGAGTGATGGTCACGCCCCAACGAAAGCTGCCGCTGTCCGGTTGCAGATCACCTTCAAGAATCTGAAACAGGGTCGTCTTGGTGACGCTATCACCACCGATGAAAGCAATTTTATCGCCCTTACTGACGGTCAGACTGAAGTTGTCCAGGACCTTGACGCCATCGATGGTTTTACACAGATCCTTGATCTCAAGGATGACATCACCACAGGCCCGCTCTGGTTTAAAAACGACAAATGGATAACGTCTTGATGAGACCGGCATATCTTCAACGGTCAGTTTATCAAGAAGTTTTTTTCGTGAAGTGGCTTGTTTGGCTTTGGAGGCGTTGGAGGAAAAACGCTGAATAAAGTCTTTCAGTTCATTGGCTTTATCGGTGACTTTACGGTTTTCGTCCTGTTTCTGTTTCAATGCCAGTTGGCTGGCTTCATACCAAAAATCGTAGTTACCAACATAGATTGCAATTTTACCGAAGTCGATGTCGGCGACATGAGTACAGACCTGGTTGAGAAAATGCCGGTCGTGGGACACGACAATGACGGTATTTTGAAAACGCTCAAGAAAGTCTTCCAGCCATTGAATCGATTTGAGATCGAGGTGGTTGGTCGGCTCATCAAGGAGAAGAATGTCAGGGTTACCGAACAGTGCTTGAGCGAGGAGAACGCGAACTTTTTCGCCCCCTTCAAGGTCTTTCATCTGCTTAGTGCGTAGTTCTTCACCGATACCGAGGCCGTTGAGCAGTACCGCTGCTTCCGATTCGGCCTCGTAGCCGTTCATCTCAGCAAATTCGGCTTCGAGTTCCCCTGAACGGACACCATCCTCGTCGGTGAAGTTCTCCTTGGCGTAGATTGCTTCGCGCTCAGCCTTCACCTTATACAGACGTTCGTGACCCATCATGACGGTATCGATGACGGTTTCATTATCAAAAGCAAAGTGGTCTTGGCGCAGCATGGCGATACGCTCACCGGTGCCGACTGAGATGCTGCCTTTATCACCCTCAAGCTCACCAGCGAGGATTTTTAGAAAGGTAGATTTACCCGCTCCGTTAGCGCCGATCAGGCCGTAACAGTTTCCGGGGATAAATTTAATATTGACGTCTTTAAAAATGACGCGCTTGCCATAGGCAAGGGCCACGTTATGTGCGCTGATCATGGTTTGTAAGTTCCTCTAAAACAAAGAAAAACCACAGGAATGATTCCCGTGGTTGGGTGCGTGGTGGTTGTATCATTGATTGGGATATGGGGTCAACTATTGGTGCTAGGATGATCTGCTCTATCGTACCAGTGTTCGCTTTTTGCAAGAACCTGGTGAAAATACGTTGTCTCAAACTTGAATTTATCGTTTTGCTGATAAAATCACTTGGGAATATGAGTTGTTAATGAATTAATCTTTGATACTCTTGATTTATAACAAACCCCACCTAATTGGAACTTTTTATAGTTCCACCGATTGAATTTAGCTGTAATTACAGCTCCCAATATAGAAGTTACAGTTCGTTCGACGACTAGATAAATAGAAAACCAATTGTCAGCAAAGGAGTGAATCTTATGTTGAGATGCAGGTCTTTCTGCCTGTCCGTGGTTTTTTATGCCTGGACCGCAGTTGCTGCTACAGGTGATGCCAGTCGTGGTGAATCTCTCTTTGTCGGGAGGACGTTCTCTGGAAATGGTGGAGCCCCTTGCTTAGCATGTCATAACCTGTCCGGGTTTGGTATGGCCAGTGATGCTAACTATGGTCCCGACCTCAGTTCTCTTTACGAAAATTATGGTCGTGAGGGGGGTGAAGGAGTTCTTCTGACTCTAAGCTTTCCCAGTATGTTCGGGGTAGAACCCATTTGATCAAAAGGGATACAACTTTTGTTGATAACTCAACCTAGGTTGAAATTCCATAATAGCTCGTAAATGCTGATGGTTGAGGACGTTTTATGGGAGTGATGGCAACTTTTGTTACAGATCAGTAGATATATCGTCCTAAGCGCTATGTCGCATAAAATACTATAAACGTTACAAAAGGATTTTTTTTATTGCTTGGCATTAACGTTGCTTTAATGAAAGAAGAGTACGAGCCAACCTGTAGTCTAAGGCTTTTATTGAGGGGATGGTTGGATTTGTGATTTATTTTATCATTAGGGAGTATATATGTTTAGGACACTTAGTTTAGCAAAGAAACTCACACTGGGGTTTGGTTTGGTTCTGGTTCTTCTCGTTGGCGTTGGGATGATTGCGTTGAGTGCATTGGAAACGGCGAAGGATGGTTTTGTCGAATATCGAGAGATGGCTAGAGATGCCAATTTGTCAGGGCGAGTTCAGGCCAATATGTTAATGACCCGCATGAATGTCAAAGATTTCATTCTGACAGGAAAACAACAGGATTTGGATGGATTTCAATCTTATCTTAAAAAGACAGAGGACTTTGTAACGACAGCATTACGAGATATCAAAAGTCCAAGACGCATTGAAATTATGCGTCATATTGATGAGTCCCTTAAGGATTATGCCAGAGATTTTGCACAGGTTGTGGGACTTAAAACTGAGCGACAGCGGCTGGTCAGCGAAATCCTTAATGTTCAGGGAGCTGATATTGAAAATACGTTGTCGCAGATTCTGATTTCAGCAAAAGAAGATGGAGATATGATAGCAGCCTATGGTGCTTCAATGGCTATGCGGAATTTATTGTTGGCGCGCCTTTATGTTGTGAAGTTTCTTGAATCAAATTCGCAGGATGCCGCTGGAAAGGTTCGGCAGGAATTCCGTTTCCTTGACCAACAATTAACTATGCTTAAGGGGCAACTCAAGGACTCGGAACGATTGGGATTACTGTCAGAGGTTATCGTAGGAATTAAAGAATACGGGCAAGCGTTCACGGATGTTGTCTCTGTTATTGAACAACGTAATAAAATTATCGGAAATTCTCTTGAAAAGATAGGCCCGGAAATTGCTGCGTCAATTGAAAAGGTTAAACTTGATATCAAGTCTGCTCAAGATCGATTAGGACCGGAACTTCAGACCAACAATAAAAACTCAGAGACGCTGATTCTCTGTCTTTCAATGGCTGCTATCCTGCTGGGGATTGTCATTGCGACGTTGATTGTCAGAGGCATCCTCCGTCAAATGGGGGGAGATCCTGCGGCCGTTGTTGATGTTGCCGTTCATGTTGCTCATGGAGATCTGGATATTGATTTGCCGCATCATGGAGAATCTGAAACCAGCCTCTATGCAGCGATTCGACGCATGGTTGACAGGTTGAAAGAAAAAGCCGGACTGGCGCAACAGATCGCCGAAGGAAATTTGACGACCTCTGTTGTATTGTCCTCTGAGCGCGATGTTCTCGGGATTGCATTGCAGGGGATGACTGCTAATCTGAATGAAGTTCTGGGTCAGGTTCAGGTTTCTGGAGAACAGATTGCGGCAGGAAGTTGTCAGGTTTCAGATGCCAGCCAATCGCTATCTCAGGGAGCGACAGAGTCGGCGAGTTCTTTGGAGGAGATCTCTGCTTCATTGAATCAATTAGCCTCTCAGACAACAACCAACGCAGAAAATGCCAATCAGGCAAACAGTTTGGCCACAGAGGCAAGTCACTCTGCTCAGCAGGGAAGTCAGCAAATGCAGGCGATGGTTGGAGCGATGGCTGAAATCAATGAGGCCAGTCAGAATATCTCGAAGATCATAAAGACGATTGATGAAATTGCCTTCCAGACGAATCTCCTAGCCCTTAATGCTGCGGTTGAAGCAGCGCGGGCGGGTCAGCATGGAAAAGGTTTTGCTGTTGTTGCTGAAGAGGTTCGTAATCTGGCTGCCCGAAGTGCTAAGGCTGCAGAAGAGACATCTGAGTTGATTGAAGGATCGGTCGAAAAGACTGCAAACGGTAGCTTAATTGCGAATCAGACTGCTGACGCGCTCAGTGGAATCGTCAGTGGAATCAGTAAAGTCACTGATCTGGTTGCTGAAATTGCTGCCGCTAGCTCTGAACAAGCTCAAGGAGTGAGTCAAATCAGTCAAGGTGTCAGTCAGATTGATGCTGTGACCCAGCAAAACACGGCTAATGCTGAGGAAAGCGCTGCTGCGGCAGAAGAGCTTTCTGGTCAGGCAACTCAGCTGAATGAGATGTTGAAGCGGTTTACCCTTAACCGTCAGGTTTCATCTCTATCTCATGCTGCTCCACCCAGAATTATGACTGCTCCGCAGAATGGATGGAATCATGTGAGAACACAAGCACAGGAGCAGGAAAAGGAACAGAAGCAGGTTGAACTGAAAATTTCACTTGATGATGCTGACTTCGGAAAGTTTTAATATTGAACTCTAGATGCCGGGGATCTGCTATTGATCTCTGGCAATCGGATTGGATTAATGAAGACCATTTGTACTAATTGCCATGTTGAACTGTGCTCTGAGCAAGGGGGGGCTGATGGGTTGGTGAGTCACGGCCTGTGTCGTTCTTGTTTAGAGGGAATAATGGAAGGGCGTGGTGAATCGTTGGATAGCTACCTCGACCGGTTTGATACCCCCGTTTTTGTCGTGGACTCGCGTGGTTGTATTGTTACAACCAATGAATCTGGTCAAATTTTGTTTGCAAAAGATCTTGAAGATATGCATGGGGAATTAACGGGAGACGTGTTCGGATGTTTTCACGCTGAAGATCCCAGTGGATGTGGTGAGACTATTCATTGTCGCACTTGTACAATTCGCAATACAATTACGAAGGTTCTTGAGAATGGTCAACCTTGTTTGTTGCAACCTGCCTGTCAGGATTTAGATACGGTTATTGGTCCCAGGACGGTTCGTTTTTTAATTTCTGCTGAGAAGGCAGGTGAATCGGTACTCCTGAGAATCGACGATATGGAGTATAGCGTTGATGTCATCCGAAGTTAAAAAATCGGTTATTCCGAAAAAGATCTACCTATACTGGTTGTTGGCTTTTATGTTTTGGACTGGCCTTGTCGCTCTTTTTTCTTGGCAGGAAACTGGTGCAGGGGAGCGTTTTGTTTATCAATTGGCAGAGGCTGAGGCCAGAGGAAGTTTTAACAAAGAGTTAAGTTGTCGCCGATGGGCGGCAAAGCAAGCTGGTCTCTATGTTCATCCGAGTGAACATACGCCACCCAACCCATATCTTGAGCATCTTGCCAATCGAGATTTATCGACTCTCAAAGGGGGAGATCTGACTCCGATCAACCCTGCCTATATGACCAGACAAGTCCATGAGCTTTCAGCAACGCAGTATGGTGCCAGAGGCCATATCACCAGTTTAGATCCTCTTCGGCCAGAAAACGCACCTGATGATTGGGAGAGAAAAGTTCTGGCGTCTTTCGAATTAGGTTCTTCAGAGTTCTCTGAAAAAACTCTGATAGATGGGGTGTCGTATCTGAGGATGATGTTTGCCATGACAACGGAAGAGTTTTGTCTGAAGTGCCACGCCCATCAAGGATATCAAGTCGGTGATATCCGAGGGGGGATTAGTCTCTCTATTCCTCTGCGACCTTATTATAAGGCTTATCAAGCTAATAATAGTGCCGTTTTGCTCCATCAGGTGATTATTTGGAGCATTGGTTCGTTGTTGATTCTCTTTAGTTTTGTGTCTGTTCGAAGGTATTTTCAGCGTGAGAATAATGTCAAACAGTTGCTGGAGTCCTCGGAGAAGAAATATCGCAAGCTTTTCAATGATGCCACCGTTGGATTTTGTCTGGCTGATGCTGAAAGTGGTGAGATATTGGAGTGCAACGAGGCTCTGGCGACAATGGTCGAGCGTTCGGTTGATGAGCTGATGGGACAATCACAAAGTATCCTTCAAGCGGAAAAACCGATTCTTGATGGCAAGACAGAGACCTTTCTGCGGCATCGAAGAGAAAAGTCGGGATCAGTTCTGCCATCAACACTCATGACAAAAGGTGGGCGGGAGGTTGCGGTCGAAATTAAGGCAAATTGTTTTAGCCGTGAAGGGAACGATGTCATCTTTGGTATTTTTCATGATGTGTCTGAACGGACTCAGGCTGAATTTGTCTTGCGCGAAAGCGAAGAAAAATATCGAGCTCTGCTTAACAATCCGAATGATGCAATCTACCTGCATAAGGCTGTAGAAGATAACTTTTCGACTTTTGTCGAAGTGAATGACGCGGTTATTGAGCGTTATGGCTATAGTCGGGAAGAGCTGTTGACAATGAGTGTTGAAGACCTTGTCGCCCCTGAGGTCTTGAAAGAACAGCGGGATTCAGGACATTTTAGTATGATTTTGGACCGCGGTCATCAGACATATGAATCGTTACTGGTGACCCGGCATGGGGATCATATTCCTGTCGAGATCAGTACGACGGTGGTCGAACTACAAAGTGAGATGTACTTTTTATCGATTGCCCGTGACATGACCGAACGACAAGACGCATCCATGAAGCAGAAGGAATTGGAAAACCAGCTGCGGCAGAAGTACAAGATGGAAGCTGTCGGGACTATGGCAGGTGGTATTGCTCACGATTTTAATAATATTCTTGCTGTGATCATGACTAATCTTGAGTTGATGAACCGTAAGGCAAGAGAAGATAATCCCCTTTTACCACGTATTGAACAGGCCCGGGCTGCTGCATTGCGCGCGAGTGAGTTGGTCAAGCAGATTTTGACTTACAGCCGCCAGGGGGAACAGAACCTGAAACCGATCAAGCTTGCTGAAGACATTTCCGATACCATGAGATTACTGCGGTCGACCATCCCGGCCAGTATTGAAATACTTCAAAATATTGATGATTGTGTCAAAGATGTCATGGTTGATGCCGATCCGATTCAGATTGAGGAGGTCTTGGTGAATCTTTGTACCAATGCTGCATATGCCATGGGAGAGAAAGGTCTTTTAACGGTCTCTTTGAGCTTGGAATCTCTGCAGGGTGGAGAGTTCCCGATGCAACCATCATCGCTGACGGGTGATTGTTTCCATATGGATATCACCGATACCGGTAGCGGCATGACACCAGAATTGATTGAAAAAATCTTTGATCCCTTTTACACGACCAAGCCAGAAGGGTCTGGGACTGGAATGGGGCTGGCAATCAGTCACGGCATTATCAGCCGTCACAATGGAATCCTGACTGTCGACAGTTCTCTTGGTGAGGGGAGTACATTTTCTATCTACCTTCCGCTGAGTGAACATGTGACGGTTGATTTTCACGAAGAAATATGGGAAGAGGCTTTTGGTGGCAACGAGCATATTCTATTTGTTGATGATGAAGAGACGTTGGCACGATCAATCAGTGATTACTTTATCGACTATGGTTATTCTGTGACTTATGAAGTTGACAGTTTGAAGGCTGTTGAATTGTTTGAACAAGAGCCACAAAAATTTGATCTGATCATCACCGATCAGACAATGCCTGGGAAGACTGGGTTGGAACTGATTCAGGATGTTCTGGCCTTCAGGCCGGATATGCCGATAATTTTGTGTACTGGCTACAGTGCCACAGTCACCGAAGCTAAAGCTCTTGAATCCGGGGCGAAAGCGTTTCTTTTAAAGCCGGTCAATCTTCCTGGAATGGTAAAGTCTGCTCGCGCTATTTTGGATAGCAATAAGTAATTTCACCGAAATAATGTACTGAAGTAAGCTTTTTTTTAGCCAAGTCGCATCTATTTTAGATGCATAATGTCCATTATTTAAAATGACTTACATCCCAGGCCCTAAAAAATTATCCAGAAACTAACAATCTTCTCACCCTCTGCTATTCTTTAACAGGATTGATTGCACGACTCTATTTATAACCTTATTAACGTGCGAGGAGAGATTATGAAAAAGATTGTTCTGCTGATGTCATGTTTGTTTGCTCTGGTCGGTTTTGCTCAGGCAGAGACCTTAAGTCTGTTGACTTGGAAGGGCTATGCACCACAGGCTTTGATTGAAAAGTTTGAACAGGAAACAGGGATAAAGGTTGAAGTGACCTTTTCCAACAACGAGGAAATGATTGCCAAACTGCGGGCCACTCGTGGAGCAGGGTTTGATCTGGCTCAACCGAGTCAGGACCGGATTTCATCGGTTCAGGCCAAGTATAAAATCTATCAGCCGCTCGATTATTCAAAAATCGACACAGCTTTGTTTATCCCATCAATGTTCGATGCGGTCAAAAAGAACACCCTGGTTAAAGGGAGGTCTTTTGCTGTGCCTTTCTGCTGGGGAACATCCGGTCTGATCGTCAACAGTGACAAGGCGGCCGCTGCCGACAGTTGGAAATCATTGCTTGATGCCCAATATGTTGGCCGGATCAGCTATCGTCTCAAACGCCCAACTCTGATCGCAATGGGCTTTGCCCTGGGCTATGATCCTTTCTCTCTCTATAGTAATCCTAAAGCCTATAAAGGGATGCTCGATACGATTGCCAATACCCTGATCGTTGCGAAACCTTTGGTCAAAAACTACTGGGCTAATGGTGATGCACTGCTTGAGTCGATGCGTTCAGAAGAAGTCTTTGTCGCTATGGCGTGGGATGCCGGTGGTTGGAAGCTGAACGCGAATAACAACGCGATCGATTTTGTGGCTCCCAAAGAAGGGGCCCTTGGTTGGATTGACACCTTTGCCATCCCTGCCAAAGCTAAAAATACCGCTGCTGCTTACAAGTGGATCAACTTTATGCTGAAGCCAGAAAATTCAGGCTATTTCACCACGACTGAAAAGTACGCGACTGCTTCTCAGGGCGCTAATGCTTTCATCTCACCAGAAGTCCGTGCTAATTTTGAGCGTTCATTCCCGCAATCAGCCATTGATAATATCAAGTGGTATCCACCAGTTCCAGCTAAGTTAGAGAGCATGGAAGGTAAGGTTCTCGATAAAATCAAAGCTGCGAGATAGAGTCATTTGAGTTGTTCAATCCAGGGGTGGCTGCGGCTGCCCCTGTTCTTTTTTAAGGATTTTCATGGATAACGACCTGTCAGTAGTCAGTCTGGTAAAAAAATTTGGTGATTTTACAGCGGTTGACGATGTTTCATTTTCAGTTGAACAAGGATCTTTTTTCTCAATTCTTGGCCCCTCCGGTTGTGGGAAAACAACTCTTTTGAGGATGGTCGCTGGATTTGAAGCGCCAACCTCGGGGACGATTGAGATTCGCGGCAAAGATATGGCAGGGGTGGCACCAAATCAACGCCCGGTGAATCTGGTATTTCAACACCTGGCTCTGTTTCCGATGATGAATGTTGCAGAAAATATCGCCTTTGGTCTGAAGCGGCGGAAGATTGATAGTGCAACAATCAAGAAGCAGACGGATGAAATTCTGGAAAGAGTCGGTCTGCCTGGATACGCTAAAAGTCAAATTGATCAGCTCTCGGGCGGTCAAAAACAGCGTGTCGCCATCGCTCGTTGTCTGGTGTTGGAACCATCGGTTTTGTTACTTGATGAGCCTTTGGGGGCGCTTGATCTGAAACTGCGTGAGCAGATGAAGGTCGAATTAAAAACCCTGCAAGCCAAGGTCGGGACGACCTTTGTTTATATTACCCATGATCAATCTGAAGCGTTGGTGATGTCGGATCGGATTGCGGTTATGAACAATGGTCGCTATGAACAGATCGGTTCCCCGCAGGACCTTTATCATCAGCCTGAAACCCCTTTTGTTGCTCAGTTTGTTGGAGATAATAACTGTTGGAGCGGGACCATTGAAGAACTGCGTGGTGATACGGTTGTGATTAAAACTGACGATGGTTTCTTGTTCCACAGTGAAGCCCAGGAAGCCATTGCCGTTGGTCAACGCGCCGATCTTTTTTTGCGTCCCGAAGCTATCCGTATTGAACCAGATACCAAGGACGAATTGAACATCTTTGAGGTAACCGTTAAAGCGATTTTGTTCGATGGAGCCAACAGCCGCTTGTTGACGGTGACTCCTCAAGAGCATGAGTTGTTGGTGGCATTACCGCAAAATCGTTATTTTGACCATATCGAGCCAGGACAGACCATTGCGGTCGGTTGGCATCCACAGGCAGGTGTTTGTTTCAAGGCGGAGGCTTCGTGATGGTTGCTCGTTCGTCAAAAGCCGCTCTGTGGGTTTTTCTGGCACCTGTGCTGTGCTGGCTGCTGTTGCTGATTGTTCTGCCGCACCTTGATCTTCTGCGTATGAGTTTTATTGGTGAGGATGACTACGGCGATGCGATCTGGACACTGCAGAATTACAAGACCTTCTTTATTGAGCCGATCTACTGGAACACCTTTCTGCGGACAGCCGTATTTTCTCTGATCACCACCTTCATCACATTCGTTCTGGCAATGCCGGTTGCCTTTTACATCGTCAAGGTGGTGCGGCCACGATTACGGGGAGCGATGATGTTGATGTTGCTGCTGCCGTTCTGGGTGAGTGAATTGGTTCGGGTTTATGGCTGGATGATTCTGTTGCGCGAATCGGGGGTGATTAATCATTTCCTGGTGAAGCTGGGTTTAATCGACCGACCGATAGAAATGCTCTATAACGATGCGACTATGATTATGGGGCTGGTCTATACTTCAATGTTGTTCATGGTCGTGCCTCTGGTGTCAGTGATGGAGAGTCTGGATGACAGTCTTATCGAAGCGGCATACGACTTAGGTAGTAGCAAGACTGTCATTTGGTTCAAAATCATTCTGCCTCATTGCAAACCGGGAATCACATCAGGCTCAATCGTTGTTTTTATGCTGGTGCTCGGCAATTATCTCACCCCAAACTTGATGGGGGGGAAAAACTCACTCTGGTTTACTGAGCAAATTTATAATCAATTTATCGCCAGTTTTAACTGGAATCAGGGTGCAGCTTTCGGTTTCTTACTCTTAGTGCTTAGCTCCTTAATGATCTGGATCGGTTTGAAGTTGTCACGTCAGAAGCTTGGGGAGGTCGCCTCATGATTCGCTCCCTCCCTCGCAGCAAAGGCTACTCATGGGCCTATAGTTTATTCGTCGGCTGCTATTTTGTCTTTCTCTTTGCGCCTTTGCTGGTCACCTGTGTTCTGGCGTTCAATAATTCCGACTTTCCGTCTTTGCCCTGGTATGGTTTTAGCCTCGACTGGTTTGTTGGTTCCGGGCCTGAGCGAGTTGGTATCTTCAATGATAGTCAGAATTTAAGAGCGATAGGGACCAGTTTTCAGACCGCTTTCTGGGTTGCCATTTTCAGTACTCTTGTTGGAACCTGTGCAGCGTTTCTCTTTGAGCAGGAAGATTTTCGCTTTAAAGGAGCCCTCTATTTTCTGATGTTGGCACCGTTGGTTATTCCGGGGGTTATTCTTGGAATATCTCAACTGCTGGCGGCGAATACGGCAGGAATGTTTTTTGAAGATCGATTTGGGATTGATGTCCCTTTGTTTCGACCCAGTTTCTGGTTGGTTGTGGCCGGACAATTTTCTTTCATTACCACCTTCGTTGCCTTGGTGGTTTCCGCTCGATTGAAAAAGTTTGATCATACATTAGAAGAAGCTGCTCTGAATTTAGGCGCCAATCGCTTTGAAGTGATCTGGCATATTACGTTGAAGTTCCTGCGTCCCGCGATTGTCAGTTCCGGAGCGGTGGCCTTTCTAATGAGTTTCGAAAACTTCAACACAACCCTTTTTCTGGTTGGGTCTGAACCGACCTTGCCGATCAATCTTTACCTGCAGGTACGTGATGGCAGTACACCGGTGATCAATGCAATATCGTTGCTGTTAATTGTTGGAACATCGCTACTGGCATTAGTTAATCTCTATTTCAGCAAGAGTGAACGATGAAATTTAATGAACGCTTTTCCGGCTATGGCTATGTATGTGCGCATCGTGGTGCCCGCTCAATTGCACCTGAAAATACGCTGTTGGCTTTAGAAGAAGCACAACGCTGCGGAGCTGACCTGTGGGAGTCTGACGTGCAATTTACGGCCGACAAGCAGCTGGTTATTTTTCATGATGATACATTAGAGCGGACAACAGATGTTGCCGAGCGTCCAGAATATGTTGATCGCAAGCCATGGTTTGTGGCGGATTTTACTCTGAAAGAATTGCAGGGTTTGGATGCCGGTCGTTGGTTTCTTGATGCCGACCCCTATGGAACGATCGCTGCAAATGAAGTTTCAGAAGAAGATGTCAAGCTGATTTGTTCGCAGAGAATTGTCACCCTGGAAGAGGTCTTACGTTATTGCTGTCAGCATGATTTTCCGTTCAATCTGGAGATTAAGGATCAGCAAGGCAGGTTGAGTCCCGAAGTTGTCGCAGCAGCAGTCATAAAGCAGTTGGAGATAACCGGTATGGAAGATCTCACCCTTGTCTCTTCTTTCAATCACGATTATTTGCGTCAGATAAAGAAGATTAATCCCGTAATTGAGACCGCCGCTTTGGTTGAGGGAGCCCATCCAG
>Ga0193952_1000349_pt1 | contig 19732 bp, 26 predicted proteins | sample BB_3_MG_FD_140368 | JGI IMG/M metagenome (GOLD analysis project Ga0193952, IMG submission 140368) | Microbial mat bacterial communities from the Broadkill River, Lewes, Delaware, United States - BB_3_MG | ecosystem: Environmental > Aquatic > Freshwater > River > Microbial mats | place: USA... | reverse complement strand
GGGAGATGTCACGCACTGGATGCCGCTTCCAGACGATCCAGAATGACAATCTACACCTGCTACCTAATAATAATTTTATACTCAATAGCTTTAGAGTTTACGGAGTGGCTTTGTAATGACTAACTACGATATGTTACTTGAATTGCTTTGGTTTGCGTGGTGTGCATTTGGTGCGCTATCTTTAGTGGTTCACTTTCTGCCAATGAAGATAGTTAATATGATTGGGTATGATGCCCACGATAACATAGTAAATATCCTCCTAGCAGGGTGTATTATGTTTTTTATGGCGTGGGCTATTCTTTCAGGGCTGGATCACTTTGTGTTTAGCAAATGAAAATATGCTCGTGCGATTCATCTATTAAGATTAAACTTAGATCGACAAATGAAAAGCTATGCGTCGACTGTTCAGTGTATATCAAATGGCCCGTTAAAGATGGCGAAGAGTCTACGCTAAACAACAGGAGGAAGAATGCTAAAAAAGTTCTGGGAAAAGCGATTGTCAGAAGAAACGCAAACACTTAAGGATCTGCGCGAACAAAAGAGCAATGCTTCAGGCGACAAGCTAGAGAAGATTAAGTCTAAAATCGCTTACCATGCAGGCGAGAAGATTGCAGCGCAGAACGCGCTAGAAAGTTTTAAGTAGGCATAAAAAAGCCCCTCGATAACTTGAGGGGCTAAGGGGTATCAACCGAGTGAGAGAGGGATTGATAGATTGAATATAGCGCGGTTACTCTGAAGTAGCAAGGCATTCCTCGCCAAGATCATCACCGCGAATCGCTCGCATCCTGCAAGTACATTCTAAAATAGCCTCTTTCCTTTCTATTGATTGCACAACTATATCCTCAAACGTCTTGCCAGCTATCTGAGGGCTATTGCAGTCTTTAGTTAAGCGAGGATCTATATCTCTAACGAACCAAGTTGTACACCCCGTCAGGAGCGTCAGACTTAAGGCAGCCAGTAGAATCTTGCACACGGTAAACATATTTAATCCTTTCTTTGACTTCGGCTTCTCGTTTAGTGGTTGCATCGCCTAGAGCATCTGCATTATCCGCATCGACTTCTAATTGCTCCGCTTGGGCCTCACGATTATCAATAACTGCCTTATCGTAGCCGTATGAGTAGCCGTGATACCACGCACCGCCAACTACAGCCAAGGCAGCAACGCCGCCTATTAGGTATTTATTAATCATTCTTTTCTCTCCCAGACTGCCAGCTTTTCGCAATACCAAGCGTAGAAAGAATGCCAGTAGATCCAAGTATAAGAGCATTCGCACCAGGTAGCTCATAAAACACCGCAACAGTTCCACCTACTCCCATAATAGCAGATAGAATGCAGGCGGTTATCAGCGCCACCCGCATTGTCGATGTTTTGCCAGTGTGGTCTTTATGGATCACCGGTCAAGATCTCTGTATTCAATTAACAGATTACCATCATTGGCCGCGGCAACTACTTTCTGGTAGAAATCCCTGTAAGCTCCTGTGGAGTTGCCTACACTTAATTCACCTGTGGTATTGGCGTTCTTACCTAGAAGTAAGCAGCCTGCCGTATCGGAGTCCGTATTGCCTATATGGATGAGTATGTACTCAAAGCCAGGAACGTCTTCGACATGAAGCATGCCAGCATGAAACTGTGAGAACTTTTTCATGTATCGCTGGTGAAATCCGCCAGCCTTACGGAGATTTACCTGGTAAACGCCAGCGGGAATTCTAGTCTCACCCGCTACCTTGTTTTCTCGGTATTCATCCTCAAGCCCGAAACACTCAAACTCGCCATCAATGTAAACAAAAGACAGGGAGGCGTCATTGTCTGACTTAACGCGATCTACGATTATTTTCATCAAAAGAACCCCGCTCTAAATGGAACCCATACAGCCTCAAATGCTGAGTAGTTGTCTTTGGTTAGCGTCAGTACGTTTCCATTATCAAACTCAAAGTTAACATCATTACCTGCAACCACCCATTCCTTGATTGCGTTGAGGCCCCACATATCCTCTTTAGTGGCTGAGCACATAACTCCGTTAAACTCTACGCCGACAAGCTTGTGGTTAACCTGTACCGGCGGGTTAAGCACAGCATTAAGTTCAGCGGCGGTTAGCTCAATCATATCATCAGTGATCAAGTGCTCCTGACTCTCATCAAAAGCCATAATCTTATTGTCGTGCTTAAAATATCTCATCGTAACTCATCCCAGGTTGATAATGCTCCATAAGCAGGCACGTTATAAGTTGTTTGATCAGGAACGATAAATGTACCTCCCCACGCACCATTAGAGAATACACCACCGTATGTAACGGTAACGCCGCCAATAATAACAGTGAATACGCTATTCAATCCTAAAGTCCCAGCAACTGCCACCTCGATAGGTGAGCCAGTTGTATTGGTATACGTTACACCGAAAGCCCTGCTTCCTATTAAATTTTGCCACGACTGATTTATACCTACACCTATAGGAGTGAATGTTGGCGCCACATTCAGCAGCTCCCAATTATCATTTGCAGCATTAGCTTGAAGAATTAGCTGTTGGCCTGCCCCAAAAATATCGCCTACATCTAGCGGCTGATTACCAAGTTTAACTATCTCCCTGGCTGCTCCGCCATCTACACTAATCGTAGGATTTGTTATAGTGTTTGCACCGCTAGCCTCTACGACCACCTGCACGCCGTCTGAAAATGCAACATCTATTGGAAAGTCAGCAGTTATAGCGTCAACTGTTCCGCCTGCAACAGCATAAAAGGACGAGTTACCAGGAATCCATTTAACAGCGGATGTTGCTGGATTATTCCCTACATTTAAGTCAGCAAGTGAATAATAAAGAATCCCGTTAGATGCATAAGCACTATCACCTAGGCCATAGGATACATTGGCGTTATATATTGACCCAAGATAAAGTTGCTGCCAGTTAGAGACTGAAGAGGTTGGGTTGTTGTTTTGGTTATTATTTGTTAAGGAGCGGTAATACTCCCCATTATCACCCTGAACAATATCACCCTCTGAATAGACGTTTGTTGCCGCCCATGAGTCAAATGCGCCTGTTCCAGTATTTGCACCAACCGGGTCAAACTGCTGGATCTGGACATCATCTGAAGTAAAAGAGATAACGTTGTACACACCAGAACCAAATACATTAGGGCACCTCCCTGATCCATCCAAACGGACAGGGTTGGAATTAGGAATAACCATTGCTGAATCAGCAAACGTGTTTTTATCAGTGTTATTTGTTCCTGACTCAAGAAATTTTAATTTGCCATTAACAAGCGGATCGCCTGCATTGTCAAAAAACTGCGTGAAAGCTTGGATTATACGAGCCATTATTCTGTCCTATCTAATAATTCAGTCATTGATTCAAAAGCATTAAAATCATTTACGCCCCTAAGCTTGTCAGCGCCCTCTGCAACTTTTCCAACCACAGCATCTAGAGCGGTAGCCTTGACACCTTGCGTTCCTGCTCTGTTGACAGCAGATTCTATCTCCCCTTTAAGTGATGTTCTTGCTACAGCTCCAAACCTATCATCTAGAGTATTGCTAAACAAAACTAAATCCTTAATGTTATCTGAAAATTCACCACCGATATCAGAAGCCGCCTTTTCTATCCCGTCTATTGAATTCTCAAGCCTTACCCTGGATTTTCGATTGCTCATTAGCCCCCGAAGATCCTGACCTATAGCCTCTGCGCTTTTCGGGCCAAATATATCAATACTTGATCCACTAACTTTTTGAAAATCATCAAGCGCTCCAAGAGATGAAGATAATCTATCATTAACTGCCGCATACTCGGGATTTGATGCGCGCAGCGAATTATTAAGCTCTACCCTTATATCTTTTAAAACCCCTTTACCTGCATCGGTTAATCCTGAAGCTGATTTCTTGTTAAAATCTATCAAGGTGTCCAGCTGGCGTTTTAGTTTGTGAAACCTTAGTGCATCAGGTGTCCCACCTTCAGACATTAAGCCTATTAAATCTTTTATAACTCTCTGAGATGTTCTATCTTTAGATATTAAAGAGCCTTCAAAAACAGGCTTTGGTACACCATTGTCCGATATCAAATCTACATCAAGCTTGCTTAAAGATTCTTCGAGCTTGCTGACAATTGGTGCTGAGTCAAGCTTTGCTCCCTTTAATTGCGAGTCTGCTATTTGGTTCAATTCTAAGCGAGCACGATTTGCATCGTCTCTAAGAAAACTTATACGCTTCCCTAGCGACTCTCCAACCACCGAAGTAGGACGAATATCAAGACCTACTCGCCTATTTGAATGGATCCGCCTAGTTATATCTAGCATCTTTTTCATTGATTGGCGCGTTTCTGGTGTAGTTCCTTTTATGGCCTGAACCGATCCAGGGTCAAAACCTTGTCTAATTGCTTCAGCCGCCTCAATATCATTTACAACTCTATCACCCTTCACTTTAAGCGCAGCTAGAGAGTCATCTGTCCCGCCTAGCTTTATTTGGTCAACAAGCGCTGCCTCAGCCGCTCCTTTTGCCTCATTACCACCTGGGATTAGTCGCTTATCAGCGATAGCAGGTATAGATGACTGGATCTCTGGCTTAAGATTCTCATAAACAAGCCCCTGCTTATTTAACTCCTTCCTTAAAGCCTTAGTTGGCAGTCCGTCTGGGGTTTTAAGTCGCGTCCCCGCCTTAACCTTTCGCAAAGCACCAAGCCCTAACAACTCCATTGCCGCCGCTGGCGCAACCTTAACACCTGTAGCAACTAGCGGGCTATCGGTAACCTCTAAAGCAAAGTCCGCAACTGTATCTACCGCCTTAGTTATAGGATCAGCTACAACACCGACAGTCTCCGCAACAGCTGTTAACGCCTCCTGTCCGGAAACTGACCTTGGCTGGAACGTTAGCTCCTCCTTTATGTCTTCAACGGTCTGAGCGCCAGCCCCTTCTTTCGCAAATGGATTTAAAGATTGCGCAAGCCCAGCAACACCCGCTATAGGCTCAGCTATAGCGCCGGTAACTATTGCGGCAGCAGGTTCTGCTATAGATTTTGCTGTAAATGGCGCTGAGCCTCTGGCTGCCTGCTGCCCCGGAGAATCGCCGCGCATTAGGTTAACGTCAATCCCTTCCGCTTGAGTTGATGGGAGTCTAATCAGCCCTCTTTCAACCGCCGCATCAAAATCAGCTTTTACTTTTCCGGTAAGAAGTCCGCGCCTATTTGCCTCAATTAAATCCTGCTCTCTGCTCATAATTAAAGCCCCAAGCTTTTCGCTAACTCTTCATCGGTTTTTTTCTTAGAATCCTTATTGGTAACATCTAAGTCAAAATCTATAAAGTCCTGCATTTCTTTCGCCGCCCTAAAATCTTTGGCAGCAGTCGCTGCTTTAATACCAATCTCTACGCGCTTTTTAGCCAGTGATAGCCCGCGCTCTAGTAATCGCCTGTTCGCTTCTGTGGATTTGCCTTCGCTTGCCTCAATTGCTTTCAGCCAGTCGCCCTCAGCTTTAGTAAATTGAGCGCCAAATATAGGCTTAAGCTGCATTAACACCTGCTGATTTAGTGCGTTTATTAGTTCGCCCTCACTGGCAGACTCAACCCCAAGGAATTGCTTGGCCTTAAGAGCTGCACCAGCAATACCGCCTGTTTTGACCTCATTCAAAAGCTCTAAACTACGGTTAAATACAGGAATAACCCTTGCCGCTTCAGATCCTGATTCTATATCGGCTGACTCTCTATCAGATCTGCTTTTAGCTCTAGACTCCGCTTCTTTCTCTGCTGATTTAGTGGCGGCCGCTAATTCTATTTGTGCCTCTGGAGTTAATGGAACGCCGCCAAGACCAACCTCTACGGTTGTTCCGGTTGGCTTCCTTAACGATTTGAGCAATTCATTTTGGAACTCCTGCGTACCCGGCTCAAATCCTGCTGCCGCTATATTTTTCTGTAGAGTTGTTAATTCAGGCCCGGCCATTAGCTCAACCCGTTTCTCAGCAGGTAGCGCGGCAATCTCAACAGCTCTTAAAGCTGCGTTCTGTGACTGCTCATCCATATCTAATAACTCCAAGGTGTGAGACGGGTCTCTACCTTGTCCTTGAAGCGCATTAACTCTTTGCTGAATCTTCGCAGGCCTTAAATTAAAAGGAGTGTTTTGCAGATCGAAAGAAAAATCAGCAGCTTCTTGTTTTTGCTGATCGCTAAAAATCCCCAAGGCATCATTAACCGCATCAAACCTTTCTGGATTTGTTGCCGCCAATTGCAAAAGCGCCTGAGACTGAGGAACTTGTCCGCCACCAGCAACCCCTTGCGCGCCCGGAATGCCCAGCGCCGCCTGCGCTAGAGCATTGGCCTGCTTATCTCTTTCCGCTTGCTGTAGCGCCATATCCATTTTTTGACGCTGTATGTCAATTGCTTGCTCGCCTGCCCTAACTTGCTGTCCTTGAGCTACAGCGCCTAAAACATTCGATGTAAGCCCCGGAAACTGTGCTGCCGTAACTAATGCCATTTAACCAATCTCCGCATAATTTACTTTTAGGTAGCCGCCACATTCCTTTACAGCGTCAGGAAATAATTCTTTCGCCTCTTGAGCAATAACCCCCTCACCGCCAATCATGCCGGTTAGCTCTTTCCCTTCCTCTGTCCACTCCCAAACATACCAAGCAAGGCCAGATGCAAGCTCGCCAATCTTAACCAAATTCTTTTTAAGCCGCTTATCGGAGAAAAACATAGAGCCTAAGCCTATCAAATTATTCATTTGATCCGCCTTTGCCTGCTGCGCACCAAGTATGCCAGAGGCTTGAGCAGCGCCTGCTTGCTGTATATTTTGCCCGATAGCCGAAGCCGTTTGAGCACCGAACTGCCCTAGATTTGTTGTTGCTGTTTGGCCGCCACCTCTAAGCGAAGCAAGGCGGTTTAGCTGCTCGCTTAATGCCTGCGATGCCACACCCTGCCCAAACTGGGTTAATTCGCGGCGAACATTCCCGCCTCCAAGGCCGCCAATAGCTGCTTGATTCCTCAGCAATGCCTGCTCGCCCTGCTGTTGTACAAACTGCTGATCTGGGCGTAATGAGAAGCTATCTAAAGCCTGCTGCTGAGCGTCCTGTCCTGCTAGTCCTAGAAGCGCTTGCTCCTGCCCTAAAGCCCCCGTCCCGGCTGCAAGAAATGGCTGCAAGTTCTGTTGCGTTATATCAAATTGTCTGCGCTGCTCAGCTGTTGCTTCTCTCGCAGCTCTGGCCTGCACTGCCGCCGCATCCCCGGCTGCATCATCTCCGCCAAAAATTCCGCTTACTATTTTACCCATTTAAAAATGCCTCTATTTCTTGCTTAGTGATGCCGAAAACGCGAACGCCATATAATTTATTATCCCTATTATAGCTTTCTTTTAGATAGCCTTCATCTATAAACCCGGTACGCAGAGCTAAGTTAACAGTTTTAGGGAAGCATTCAGGGATCATGCAAATTAACTTATTTACTTCCCTTGGGGTTTTTAGAAAATAACCATAGAAAGATTTTATTAACTCTCTCGATGTTAATTTATTTATACTATAAGGATGAAACTCAATGGTGACTGGATTTATTTGTATTGCGTTTATTATCCCTACAAGCTGCCCGTTATTAATGCCTATAAACCATCCACTTTCACTATTAACAATAGGAGTGAATAAATCCACGTTACCTGAAAACGCCTTACTCTTGACTTCTGGTAGCGTCATTATCGATAAGATTTGATCGATATCAAATACTTGCTTTAAACTAACACCCACCCAAGACTCCTATCCCCGCCTATGTCAGCATCTCTTTTTATATATAGTATTGCTCCTGACGTGCCAGCAGTATCCATATAAAACCGTCGAGACTCTGACTCAACCACCCCTTCTGGGCTACCACTTCCTTCAAGCACATCTAATAAGCTAACAAGCTGAGTCCACGTTCTAAACCGCTGCTGCATAGCGCCTTGTTGATCAACTATTGAATCAGTAGGTTGTGGCGGTGTTATCATCGCGCATACGCCTCTAGACGAATAAATACAGGTTTGACAGGATCGGAAAGCTTGAATCTTAAAACTCTAAACCTTGGGAATCTGCCATTTTTCCTCCAAACAGCTCGCTTCTCGTACTCTCCAATCTTGCCTATTTTTCGCGAGCGCTCATAAGTAAACGTTTTGCCGCCATCATCAGACATGTCCATACTTACTACTGGGTCGGCCTGCTCTGAGTTGCCAACACCAGATTCAACCGTAAGCTCAATAGATGATACCGTCAGTGAATTTAATCCGCTTGTGAAGTTTGGCGTTGCTGCAATCCGCTTTATATTGGCTCCATACTCAGTAAACGTGTCTATATCCATCTCACCTATACGCCCGTCCTGCGAATCACCAACAAGGACGCGCCCATATCCAGTAACCAGCGAGTTAACACGAAACCTACCGTCTAGCTCATTGATTAATGATGATCTTTCGTGCCATCTCTGGGTAACAATGTCGTAAACAAGCGTTATATTACCAACAGTAAAGCCGATAAAATAAGCGCCTTTTTGAGCATAAGACCATGCAAAGGCTCCGGATATGTCGCTATCTGAAAAGCGCTGTAGTGTATTATCTATTGCTGTTGTGGATATTTTAGAGAATCCATTTCCTGTAAATATCCATACCGCTGGCGATTCATTAACACCACCGCCTATCATAAGAAACGTACCATCAGCCTTCACGATAGAAAATGGGGCAAAAAGCCCTTTATCTATTACATAGCCGTTAACTCTTTGGAACGGAAACCCCGATCCGCCTATATTTTGAAAGACCTCTGTAGTCTCAGACCCAACGATAAATAATTGATTCTTATGGACGATAGGAGCAACAATATCATCAGGATCAGCCTCTGCCGATCCGAAGTCCAAAGCGTTATAGCTAAGCCCGTCATTAAGGGCGGATACTATGAACTTCTTCTCATCTGTTGTTATAACAAAGTAACCATCCAAAAACACAACATATTGTGGATTGCCATTCGCTGTAAAATCTGAATCTGTTATTTGTTGAAAAGGCGTTCCTGCATCCTCGTTATAAATATAACCTGGGCCTCCTGGCACAAGTATCATTAGCTGAGTACCGTTATCAGCCATCGATACGCGCCCCGTACCAGATACAGATCCTAACTCAACTACACCAAAGCTTTCATTATTGTTAGAGTCAAAGGATCGCTCTAGCATATACAAAGAAGTGCCATTGACAAAATAAGGCACTCCGCTTTTAACGTGACTCCCTCTATTTATCTGCTGAACATCCCCCGATGTTGCTAGCTGGTTTAACCCAGGAGTGCCAAACAAGGTCTCTTGAGACAACCCTTGTGTTTGCACAATATTTGGGTAAAAGTTGACACACTGCTGCGCCGAAATAGCTAGCGACTCAGATTCATAAAAGCCGTTTGCAATAGGTAGCTGTATCGGATTGCTGTATCTATTAGGCATCAGTTAATCCTAAAAATCGCCGAAGGCACTAAAAGGTTTGTCGTATTGTCATCATTTGCCACAAACAGCTCAACATAGTCCCCCGTAGATAACGCATCTTGCCATGGAACGGTAATTGATGTTGGCTGCCCGCTTGAAGCTGTGCTTGCCCGTTTTGAATTTGCAACAAATACTCCATTGATAGCAATGTATGCCGATACATTTATATTAGTTCCACTGACTGGCTCAATAGATATAGAGCCAGTAATTGGAAGCTTGGCATCTTTTCCGCCATCGTACGTCAATCGCCCAGCAGCAGTGCTAGAAAATTGACTTGAAGTCTCTTCAACCCAAGCCCCAGCAATTAAGACAGGCGTTCCGGCCGCGCTAATGATCGTATTAGTTGCGTTTCCTTGCATAGACAGCAAGCCATCTGGCCGCGTATCTGCAATATCATCATTGCTTCTAAACTCCCATAGCGCATCATCCACACTAACCCCAGACAAAGGGGTTCCTGCCCCCTCTATACGCATAATGGTTACTAGTCCACTACCACCTGAGTTGATATTTGCAGATCCAGTTTGACCAGAAACCAGATTGGAAGAACCATTTAGGGTAATAATCATTGTGTCAGCAATAAATGAATCGAACGTTGCTGTGCCTAGATTAAACATAGACCCTGCATCAACACCCACCGCCGACACATTCCAGTAAAACGACCGGAAATTACCAATAAACTCTACCCCATCAGTTGCGATTGATGCTGGACTGACATTTGTAAATCGAAGTATCCCGTTACCACCGGTCGAATCGAGACGCGCAACTTTATCACAAGCAGTAATAGTAACATCATTCATTCGAAATATATTTTGAGTGGTAGACGTCCAGTTTATAATTCTGGCTGATGCTGCATCAAGAGCTATATTAGCAACCCTGTTTGTTGTGTTGGTCATGGTGATTAGATCACCTACAACACTTGATGTCAGAGTGATAAGTATCGATTCAGTACCTTTAAGCGCAGTATTGGCAGACATAACCAATCTGTTTGCCTCGATATCTATATCATTAGTTAAAAGATACTCTGTATCAGCAGCAAGCGTTATAACTCCGCCAACAGGGGCTGGTAGGTCTGACAATTGATTTACAATAACGGTTTTATTCGAAACTGGCGCTTCTGTTGCGGTTATCGTTATCTCTCCTTCTTGGCCCACTACTGAAATACCGTTGCCTGCCTGAATGCTCCTTATTGTTGGGGACGCTTCTGTTTCGTTGATTAAAACAGGAACGCCTCCAGAATCCGCCGTAAAGTTGTGCGCAATTGTTGCGCCATTCTCATGAGATACTGCGGTTTTAATACCGCTCCCTGCTTCCAAGTTTCTAATTTGGTTTACAGTACCTGCAGTATTTAGAATAGGCGTGCCTAAAACATTACCAGCCTGCTCAAGAGACCCTGTAACTCCCAGTGCTGCGTAAAAATTAGTATCTTGAATTTTAAAGTTTTGACCGTTAAATACAAAATCAAAATAAGCCCCAGAATCAACCGAGGTTTTTTCTAGGAATTGCGACTTCTTGCGGCCCACCGATCCATTACTCATGGCTGCTCCTCAACTGTATCTGATTCCAGCCCAATAGCGCCGGTAGTTTCTGCTAGAATATCTTCCTGATTATCAGGGTAGAAATGGCTAATTGATTGGTTGAAATCACCCTCATTGCCAGATCCAATAGGCAATGTTGACCAGTAGGAAGATGGGCCAATAGTAAAAGTGATTAAGCGCATAGCCTCTTTCCCTTCTCTCGCCCTTTCTCTTAGCTCCGGTGTTGGCTGTACGTCATACTGAGGGGATAAAGCTATGGCTAAATTTGCTATCAATCCATCAATAGCGCCATCTGGAATGGTGATAATATCAGCCAAGCTAGAAACAGCTGTATAACCTAAATCAATGCCTTCAACATCGAATTTAGCCATCATCCGATTTAGATATCGAATACCCGCTTGAGCCTCACCTGCTTCGATCTGGGCCTCAGATGCCTGCAAGACTATCTCCTGCATAGCATCTGTAATTACATCATTCGCCGTCTCTGCCATCACCCTTCACCTTTGGCTTTGGGCCTGGCTTAGCTTTACGCTTCCAACCCAATGATTCACAGTATGCAATTGTTTCCTTGCGATCATTTGTTTTAATCTTTCGCCCGCCTGGTCGCGTCCACTCAATATCAACCATATTTCACCTCTTGATTACTTGATGCATTTTAGCATTTAACCACACCTTAGACCAATTGGTAATATCGTATATCATTAAAGCGCGTTATATTCAGGAAAACAGGTAAAGGATTAGCAAAATGACCAATGAAATGAAATTACTTACAGAGCTATGTAGGGCGCTAGGGTTTACTGTAGAAGTTACGACTGATTATAAAGAGCAAATGATATCCCAAAACAAAGGCCATGAAATAATGGACATACATAGGCACAGCGTTGATGGATACACCTCTGATTGCAGCGTTTATATTGTAAGTGATGGAGGGACTTACAAAAGAGGGCCAAACGGGGAGTACTACACGCGACTCGCAAAACCTGAAATAACTTACAAGCTAACAAAAAAAGCACAATAAAGGGAGGGAAAATGAAGCCAAGAATAAGAAAGATAAACGCCTTTGAAGCCTATCTTTGCTTTACGAATGATCGGATTGGTGAGGGTGATACGCCGAGTGATGCGTATGAGGACTGGTGCAGGCAGCGCCATGCATCTGTGAGAGCTCCAAGCCTTTTATGTTGCCTGACTAAAATTGCCATAAGAAAAAAGGGGCCTTAAGCCCCTTTCTATCATTCCTTCTAATTTTAGCCGTAACCATGGCCAGCAAAGAATGGATTCATCACACCGTAAGCAGGACGTAAGTCGAAACGCACTGTCTGCTTGTTTGCATCACCATCCGAGTACTTAGATACACGCAACTGCAAGCCATCCGCTGTAGTGGCGATAGTGTCAGTTGAATGAAGCTTCTTAATGCCTACAGACGCAATTGTGAAAGCATCAGGATGCCAGAACATATTAGGCTGGAATACTGTGCTTGCACTGCCTAGTAGAGTAACTACATCGGTCGAAACTGGGGCAGAGTCTACAGTATTATATGCACCGCCTGCCTCAAAGATCGCAGGGCCAGTGATTACAATCGTACCAGCGCCCGAACCATCAAGAGTCACATCCGCCGCTACTGTAGCAGTAAAGTCTGCTGTTGCGCCGGAAGCGTCAATGTAAAGATCGCGCGTAGACTGGTTAAGACTCTTACGGCCTGTGATCTTGATCTTCTCACCAGCCTTGATGACAAGATTGGCCTCAAACCCAGATACAGAAAGAGACTGCTGCATAGAATCTTTAGCAGAAACATATGTTACATCAGGGTTTGCAGCCAAAGCACCAACACGGTCAGCACCAGCACCAGATGTATGTGTCGCCAAGGTTGTAGCTGTCTTCACATCGAATCCTGCGAAGTTCTCAGCAACAGTGGCGCGCTCATTTGCAGTTGCAACTTGCGGGTTAACACCCAAGCCGCGCTGCTCAGTCGCCAAAGCAACCTGTGAGAACGGGTTAAGCGCATAACACCATCGCTTGTCCATTGGAACGCCTGTAGCCTGCATAACAGCCGAAGCATTAGCAACGTCAGCATAAGACGATACGCCCGTACCAACAGTACCAGATAGGAGGCCTGCGTTGTTCTTCATGAACTCAGCAAAGTCTGTCTCTAGATCGATAACGATACGGTTAGCGATATCATCCCAGAAACGAGACTGATTCGTTCCCATTTTCAAAGCTTCGTCAGCTTCGTCATAATCAACCGCTACAGTAATATAGTCTTGAACTGTTGCAGTAGCCTTACCTGTTACAATATCTTCCTTAGTGCCTGAAATGTCACCATTAGAAGTACGGGTAGATTTATAATCAGTTGGACGCTGAACATCAATTTGCGTGCCTGTTGATGGGTTAAACTTACCCTCAAAAAGCTGCGTGTTTACGTTTTTAGAAAGTACACGGTTAGCTTCAAAGCGAGGAATTACCTTCTCCATCAGCTTACGCGTAAAGTTTGATTCAAAATTATTAGCCATGAGTAGCCACCTCGTTATTCAAATTTAACACCCTCTAAAAGAGGATCTTTTTGTTCACCTGGGCCAAGACCGCCAATATATTCTGGTGGTTCTGGCGCTCTACTTGGTTGCGGCTTCAAACCTGAAGCTTTGGCGCGAATAGTGGAATTAATCGTTACTGCCGCCATCATTGCTGACATACGATTTATCTCATCAAATTCAACCGGGTTCTCAGCTAGATATCGGGTAATTAGCGGGCCATCTTGGTCTGCAAGGATGAATTCAGCAACTTCAGCCCTAATCCCGTAATCAACGAGCTTTTGACCTGCTTTATTTACATCATCCTTATTTAAACCTAGCTCGGTAGCCTTTGCTTCATAACCCTCTATACTGCGCTGCACTTCTGCCCGCTTTGCCTGTTCAGCCTCCTCTAGCTGCCGCTGTTCTTGCAAGGCCTTGTATTGCACGTCTGCGTCATACTTAGCCTTTTCTAATAGTGCTTCATCGCGCACCTTCATCTTCGCCTCATAATCATCATCATAAGGGTCTGGTATAGGCGGCACATCAGGCATTTTAGGCGTTTCATACTTCTTAAGCTTTGCCTCGTATTCCTCAATTCGGGCTTCAGCTTCTTTACGCTTCCGCTCCTCCTCGCGATACTTGGCGTGCTGCTTATTGATTGCCGCCTGAACTCCATCTTGGTTTGTTTTGTCGTGCTCCTCAGCACTATCGGTGGCTAATTCCGATCCGGTTTCCCCGGTTCCTGATTCTGTTTTATCTGCTACTTCTTCCGTTTCAATAACAAAACTAACTTCATCAGTCTGTAGCTCATTACTCATGCATCTGCCCTTTACGGTATTAAAGCCGCGAAAAAGGTCGCGTACCTTGTGTCATATTATAACATAGAAAAAATTTATCAAATAAATTAAGTTATTTGATCCTGACTATCGACAACAATCTCGGATTGCTGCTTATATGCTTCAGTATTAGCTGGGCCAACTATGGCATCCGCGCCCATCGCTTCACGAATAGTTTTAAGCGTCTCTGCTTGCGTCTTCAGCTCGCTAACAATCGCCTGGTTAATTTGCTGCTGCTGTTCGAATGTCTGCTGTTGCGCATCTAGCACCATTTGCGTTTGCTGCATTCCTAGTTTCTCAGCCTCTAGTGCCATTTTATTCTGGCGCTCTTCTATTTTACTTAGCGTATCAGCTGTTTGAGCGTTAGCTTTTTCTATCTCAGCCTGCGCTATTTGCTGTGCTGCATCCGGCCCTTGTGATTCCGCTATCTGTTGCTGCTGCTCTATGAAAGCCTGCATCTGCTCTTTTTCTTCGTCCGTCATTTGATCGTCTGGTATCATGCCCGACTTAAGCAATTGCGCTCTTGTTCTATCTGCAAGCAAATCAATGCCCGGTGTTTGAATATTGTTTAGTAGAATGTCCGCGCCAGTAGATAGTATGGTTGGATCTATTGCGGCTAACTCGGTAAACGCTCTAACCGTTTCTTGCTGTCTATTTTTAAAGGCATCGCCAACATCGCACGTAACATCATACTGCCCTTTTGATAAATCATTCAGCGTTACCATTTCCCCTGTATCTTGATCGAATTCTTGGTCATTCAGCATTACCATATCAAACGACCCGTCCTCATTTAACACTCGTACTTGTCGGCGAGCATCATACACTTTAGGGATGGCATTAATTAATATTCTAGCGGTATGACAAATGGCAATCTCTTGGGATTTAAAGTACTTGATTGTCCCGTTATCGCCTTTGTTCTGCTGTAGCTCAATAGCTACCCCAGACTGAAAGCCAGGATTATCACCTAAGTTTGAGTTAAACAGCCCAGCCGCTACATTTAGCGCTCTGCTTGCGTCCTCCGCCGTCTTAGCTAGACCTGGATTAATTTGCGCTCCGCCTTGTTGGTACGGAGGCGGAACGTTATCGATATGCGTATAAAACTGAACAGGGTCTGCATTTGTATTAAGGGTTTGAAGCTGGCGCTCACTACCCTTGGCCTGCTCCCTAACCATCCAGTACTTAGCCCTCGGAGCCAGCGCACCCTCTTCTATCTGTCGAGATTGGGCGTAGTTATACACTCTCTGCGGATCAATAAGCTTCTCAACTACACCTCGGTAGATAACCTTATTCTCTGAAATGCGATAATTACCATAAGTAGGGATTACCGGCAGCCACTCAAAGACAGTCTCTGTCTCTTTGGTTAGCCAGTCGCCGCCATCATAAAGGCGCGTATATACGGTATGACTTTCTCGCTTTCTCTCTCTCTGAACCTTGATGCCTTGCTCTTCCAATTCATCCCTTACCTTTTTGAAGTCATCATCTTCTACGTAAGTTGCACCATTGGACATTAAAAGGATATTTTTAGTTTCTTTCTTCTTGTATAGAAACTCGCCAATAATTACCTGCTCAGCTTTGTAAGAATATACATCTGCTCGCTTATCGCTTCCTACGGATAAGCCAGAGCCTTCTGGGAATCTCTCCTCATATTCAGCTGTAGTTAGCACATGAAGAACGTGACACCACTCAGCATCACTACGGTCTTGCAGCTCAGAGCCTGGATCGAACCATACGCGATCTTCAAAGTTGCTAATTGGCCTAATAAATAAATCTTGATCAAAGGAGTCGGATTGCGCCCAATCTGGAACTATTCGCCACCCTCCAATACCTGTGCCAACCATTGCCCGACCGGCTTGATTATAGACCTGTACAGCATTAGAAAGGTTCTCGATATTTCTTATCAACCCGTCATACGTTTTTGCTAGATCCTTTGTCGCATCACCACCAGCCGGTCTTACGCGAATATCGAAATCAGCTGATTCCATCTCTCCCGCAATCTGATCTACGATAGGATTACACATATCAAACGTATAGCGCGGGCGGCCATTTAGCTTAGTTACAATGTCCGGCTCCCATTGTCCATCACGCTTATTTAAAAAATGATCAGCCTCTCGAACCATTTCTCTATTGTCATGATCCGCGTTCTGAGCCTGCTGCAATGTCTTTGTTGCTGTTTTATATTCTGTGTAATCCATAGTATCTACCAAAGTGAATCAAATTCTAAAGGCTCGTCATCGATATCGGGTTCTGGCAATTCCTCGCCCATAGCCAAGCAGTCCGACATTCCTGGTGAAAGTATACCATATCGGTTTTTCATTTCTTCTTTGCTCATTAGCTGTATCTTACCCGCGCCGTTTGGCTTTCTTGGTATCCTGCAAACTTCAGACCTCACCTTGTCAATCAGCCTTATCTTTGAGCTGATACTTATAACCGAATCAGGATCTATATATTTCCCCTTCTGTACCGCTATGTATGTATTGTAAAACCTTTGCGCAAGCTTTACGTAATACTGCGCCCGCTTGTTATAGAAAGCATCCGCGTTTGTCTTCTGCTTATCTTTTGATCCTATAGAGATATACCCGTCGTATTTTTCTTTTTTGTTCTCAACCTCATTAGATCCTCGATACATCCTGCATTCTATCTTCTTTCCTTTGAATGAGTCGCTTATCTGCCTGCGAAGTAGCGCGCCCATTCCGTCACCATCCCAAACAAAAAGATCAGAGCTAGAGGCTATAGCTCTTTCAGTTGCTATATCGCAAGCCTCATTACCGTCCTTAGCGTCTATCTCGTCAATATCATCATATAAGATGCCAATACGACTTGCGTACCCTTTGCTATCTGCGCCCTCATCTGCCGGATCAAAAGTTGATACCCGCGCCCCCTTCACATCAATGCCTAATTTAATATGAGCATCGATAGCAGCATCAAACCATGCTTTTTTTATAATTGCGCGTTCGACTGTTTCGTTATACTCGCCATTCCAAATATGGTCGTATTCATCAGGGTCTAGGTTTTCTTTGTCGTCTATTCTCTCCTGCTCCAACTCTTCAGGGAACCAAGGATTATCTTGGTAATTAACCTCAACAACCATGATCAAGTCGTCTTCGTATCTGCCGCAACGAGCCAATTCGCCCTCAGCCCTTGATAGATATTTTTTGGCAACAGCATCTTCGCGGCTATTGCGGTTCATCGTTATCCATATTTCGGGTGGGTGCTGTTCCTCATCCAGGTTTGAGGCTGCGGTTGAGCGAACAGAGGGAGTTAATACTTTAAGGGATCTTTCAGATACGGACTCGCCCTCTTCTATCCATAGTCTGTTAATCCCAGCTATCGACTTTAAAGAAGTAATGTTCCTTGCGAGGCCTTTATAAAAGATCTCTCCGCCCGCGCTTGAGGTGATGTTGTTGTTTGTGTATTGGATGCCCTCCACCCCTAGCCTGTCTACTTCTTGCTTTAATGACTCGTGAACAGAATCATCGATGGAGTTCTGGAACTCCCTTGTGCTGCAAATTCTTTCCCCGTGATCGCAGAACATAAGCATGATGTCACCAACACCTAGCGACTTGCCCGATCCTCGACCACCAACAGCGATCTTTATGCGCTTAGGTTTAGACAATAGCCAAGCAATACCTTCAGGAATTCTAGCATTAACATCAGCCATCTTTTTTAGTAGTAACCGGAGTTACTGTCCATGTATTAATTGGCTTGCCGCCGGATGTAATGTCTTGCTGAACTTTATCCCCGTACTTCTTCGGCTTAATCTTTGATAAATACCACTTCCTAACATCAACCCTAAGTCTAGCCCTCTGTATTGACTCTCCATTAAGCTTGTAAGCTGCATTTCCTGCATCCTCGCTATGCTGCTCCATCCAGTCGTTGCTGCCGTTGTCTGCAATATCAAACATTTCTTCGGCCAGCGCTTCTGCCGCCTCCTCTTTTGCAATCGCGTATTGCTCCGAAAATTCAGGGTATTTGCTTAACCATAAAAAAACAGTAGAGGGAGCAGGCATTTCATCATCTTTACATACAGTGCGCATAGAATCGCCAGTAGATAGTCTTGCGCATATCTGAGCAGCTAGCTTTTGCGTATAATTTGTTGGCCTCCCTTCTGCCATCACTTCTCCTCCTTCTTCATCTGATTAATAAGCTTTAGCATAGGTCGCAGTAAATCATAGTCGCCCACGCTATTAGCAATCTCTTGCTTATGAGCTTCTATAAACTCAATTACACCTTCGGTTGCTTTCTCTTCTAATGAATCATCCATTATAGACCTATTAACTTGGTTGACGTACGAGCTTACCCTTTACTGCCTTAACAGTAATATTCATATCAGGGCTTGTCGCACCGTTAAGGTTTGCAATATAACTATTGGAACCAAAGTTATCGACAATGTAGTCAGCAGCAGCTGTCTTTCCTGTATCTGCTACATCCTCAAAAACACCTGCGGACATTCGCTCTTGTAGCTTGATAGTGCCGCCACCAAAGTTGCCACTTACATTTACACGGAATGAGCCTTCAACTGAAAAAGAAACATCCCCATCAGCTGCAAAATTATATGTAAAACTATCTTGAGACATTTCTATTCACCTATGATAATTGCCATTTATAATGGGTAAGGTTTTTAAAAAACCTATATACCCTCTACTGACTCAAGCAAGAGCCTGGAACAATTTAACCCTTTGAGCTTGTGTCCGAAGTTTGTCGGATGTAGTGAATCGCTTGATACAGCAACGTCACTATTCCCCCAGCCTGTCGGACTTCCAGCATCCCCATTACCTGTCAGATAGGTGCTCCCGACTAACGTTATATTTGCACCATTTGTTTGCGCTGTCCTGATATTGTCAACCGTTGCTATCCTTGTAGCGGTGTCAGAACTTCTTACGAAAAATAGTGTCCCGTCATCAAATCTGTAATTTGCACCTGCTATAAGGTTGTCAAATGTTGATAATGTGGTTGCATCTTGCGCAACATTAGCTGTTATTGTAGTCGCATGTGGGGTTATAGCACCTGTCGGCATAGTTATCTCATCAATAAAGGTATGCCCTCTACTTTGAGTTAAAGTCTTCAATGCCTCGTTGTGGTCAATTAGTATCTCAGGCATAAGACCTGCGCCATCCGCAATGGTTGGGCTTGAGACAAAAACGCTAAATAGCTTGCCTGAATTATCAAGCATATCGAATAGCGAAGTAAGCGCAGTCTCTACTTGCTCAACCGTGTAAATCTGATCGTTAATCGATAATGAGATCCACACTAGAGAAAACTCATCGCTTGGCATTAGGTCCACAATATCGCGCTGAAATCTAAACTGATAATTAGCCTTTCCGCCATCACCTCGTATAAGCCCTGTACCACCGACCGCGCTTAGCGTTAGGTCGTCAATACCTAGAAACTCTTGCATATAAATCGGGAATGATAGCGCGCT
>Ga0193952_1000347_pt1 | contig 19798 bp, 17 predicted proteins | sample BB_3_MG_FD_140368 | JGI IMG/M metagenome (GOLD analysis project Ga0193952, IMG submission 140368) | Microbial mat bacterial communities from the Broadkill River, Lewes, Delaware, United States - BB_3_MG | ecosystem: Environmental > Aquatic > Freshwater > River > Microbial mats | place: USA... | reverse complement strand
CTTTTTGTAATTATTTGAAAAAGACCAATATGATAGCTTCAAAAAACATATTAAAGCTTTTTGTATTCCTGTTATTTATAATTCTAGGGTTATTTTCAATGAATTCAAATGAAATTACAGTCAATTCAAAATTAAAGGATACAATTTTTACAACTAAGAATGATACTATTTTGGTAGAAAGGGATATAAAGATTAAATCCTATTTTAAGTATATGGATTCTATTGTAAATGTGTATGATTCATTGAAGGATTATAAATTAACAGAGCATTTGTTAGTACGTGCAAATCCTTGGATTTTGGATTCTTTAAAAAATACAGATTACTATAAAATGATGAAAAAAGACTCCTTTGTTTATGATCAAAAAGAGTTAATCGTATTGCATAAGGGTAGTAGGTTAATTATTCCAAATGAAAAATTTGCAGATTCAATGTTGAATTCATTCAGTAAAACTTTTATAGAGATAAATATTCCAGAGTTTAAGTTACGTATTTATGAGGATTCTATTCAACGTTTTGAATTTCCTGTTAGAGTTGGTAGAAATGAAAGAAAATATTTAAAAATGGGTGACAGAATTACCAATTTAAAAACCAAGACAGGTATTGGAAGTATTGTTGATCATGTTAAAAATCCAGATTTTTATAACCCTGTAAATGGTAAAAAATATTTCTACACAATAAGAGATGATAATAAAACAACTAAAATGCCTCAAATTCCTTGGCTAGTAACGGAGGTGAATAATGTTAGAAACGGACAATTAATTCATCCAACAACCAACCCCGTTACCTTAAGTAAGGCTTATTCCAATGGTTGTATTGGAACTAAGGAAGCTGATGCCTGGGTAATTTATTATTATGCACCAATTGGAACCAAACTTATTATTAAATACAATTTAAATGTAACAAATGAGAAGGGGAAAAATGTAGTATTAAAAAATATTTATGGTGTTAAATAATTAAAAACCAACCTTGTTTTTAACATTTGGAACTTCCCAATTAATCATATCTTTTAAAAACTCATCAACTTTCTCAATAATAAGTCTTTCATCAATCATTTGAGGATTATAAACCTCAATTTCATTATCTGATAAGTTGTCAGGAGAATTTTCTATATATGGATATAAGGTAAATACATTTACATCTCCACTATAGGTTTGAGTAAATATTAAAGCACCTCCTTTAATAAATTGAAGAGAAGGGGTAAGGCTTGTTTGTTCAATAAATTCGTCAGGAAACGATTCAAAATTGATATTAATAGAGTCATTTGTATTCATCCAGTTAAGTTCTTGTACGCACCATCCAATATTATATTTTTTTACAATTTCGGTTAGTGTTTTTTTCAATAGCTTTTTTGTGGTTTTATGCCAAATATTTTTTTTCTCAATAACTGTTTTTATTGAAGCTCTGTAATCATTAACGCGCTCTTCTAAATGTTCTATATTCATAACTGAAATTAATTATTAGTGGTTTTTTTAAGTAGAAATTGATTACTTAATCCTTTTAATCACAGAACCTCTTTTACTTTTTCTAGTTCTGTTTTTTAAATGATACTTCGAAATGTTATCTCCATAATAATTATGTATTCCTACACGGTTTGAAAATCTGTAGTTTAAAGATCCAAAGTGAGAAGGTAGCACGGCAGCTGTAATCCAAACGCCATCACTTAAATAAATGTATTTTTTGATGGATAAATCAAAGTAAACCATGTGTTCAGGATAGTAATAATAGCGAACCGATTCAATATTGGTTGAGTAATATCCAGGATGTGAATCCATTAATAATCTTGAAGATGGTGCAACTATTACACCACAGCTATTTAAAGTAAAACTACCAATAGTTAAAAAGGCAAATAATATTAGGCCATATTTTTTCATAATATTAGTATTTAATACTATAAGTTACAGAGAAGATTATATTGTTAAAATGATATATATCAATTGAGTATGATTTTAGTTTTGCTTTTTAAGTTCTTTTTGTTTTTGACGTTCCAATTTTTTAAAATAGCGTCTAAAAAAGAAGTTATGTTTTAAAGCTTCTAAGTTTTCATTCAGTTTGGTACTTCCTATGTTTATGTTTTTAACTGTTTCATCTATATTTTTAACTAAAATAGTATCGTTTAAAGCATAATTTATAATTCCATCACCAGTTTGGGCACTCAATAAAATATCATTTAAATTTATTAGAACTGAATCTATTCCATTACTTGATTTATGAATATTGGAAATGATTTCTTTTAGCTTAATTGCAGATATAGAGTCGCTTAACAAAACGGCAGCAAAGCTTTCATCATAATTAATAGATGAAACAATATTTTTAACATCTGAAATAGTTTTAGCTGCATCAGCACTTGCACCTTTGAGGTTTACAACAGCCTGTTTCACATTTAAGGCTGTTTCAGGATCAGTAATTAACATTCCTAATGTACCTTTACCTTGATTTATTGACGTTGTAATTTTTAAAAAGTCCGATATTAATAAAGCAGCATTGTCATTTGTAGTATTTAAGGTTTCAAGCATGTCTGAGGTTGAAATTTTACTGTAGGACTTAATAGTGTCACCTGGTTTAAGAGGTGATGAAATATTTTTATGAGGCGCAATATTAATTACCATACTACCTACCAATCCGTCCGATCCAATGGCTGCAACAGCATTCCTTTTTAGATGAATTAAAAATTTATCTTCAATAACCATATTTACAACTATGGTTGTATCATTAATCATTAAGATATTTTTTACAGTACCAACATTAATTCCAGAATACCTTACGTTATTTCCAGGTTGAAGTCCATTTACATTATTAAAAACAGCACTAATTTTAAAGGTTTTTCCAAATAAATTTTGTCGATTTCCAACAAAATAAAGTGCAATTATTAATATAATTGTACTTAGAATTACAAATAAACCTAAATTAAATTTCTGTGAATTAGACTGTTTCATATCGTAACTATTTAAAAAATGCCTGAATGTTTTTATCTGTTGAAGAAGCTAATTCTTTAAAAGAACCTTCTTTATAGTTAATACCGTTAATTAATAAAATCATTCTATTTGAAATGACTCTGGCACAGTCCACATCATGAGTAATAATTAATGAAGAAGTACCATATTTTTTTTGAATGTTTTTAATTAATAATATAATTTCTTTTGACGTTATTGGATCTAAACCTGTGGTAGGTTCATCGTAAATAATAATTTTTGGATGAAGTATTAATGCTCTGGCCAGTGCTACTCTTCTTTTCATTCCTCCGGATAGTTCATCGGGCATTAAATCTATAGCATGGGCTAATCCAACATTTTCCAGAGCCTCAATTATTAGTTTATCATGGTTATTCGATTTTTTCTTTAATTTTCTTAGTGGAAATTCCAGATTTTCTCTAACCGTCATAGAATCATAAAGTGCACTTCCCTGAAAAAGAAACCCTATTTCAGTTCTTAAATTATTTAAATCGTTTTGTTTTAGTTTTGTTATGTCTTTACCCATAATTTCAATAGATCCGCTGTCTGCTTCCATTAAACCCACTAAACATTTAACCATCACAGATTTTCCAGAACCCGATTTTCCCATAATAACTAAATTCTCACCTTTAAAAAGGCTCATTGTAAAACCGTTTAAAACATGGTTTTCTCCAAAACTTTTTTTTAAGTTGGTTATTTTTAATATTGGCGATATGTTTGCTCGTTCTGTCATTGTTAGATTTCAAAGAAAATATCAGAAATAAATACAGCAATAAAATCAATAACAAATAACAGCATGGATGTGTAAACTACCGCCGAATTTGAAGCTTCTCCAACACCAACTGTTCCTTTTTTGCAATTATATCCCTTATAACTACCTACCAGTCCAATAGCAAAACCAAAGAAAAAGGATTTGGTGGTTGCCGGAATTATATCTGAAAATTTTATTGCATCAAAAACTTTATTAAAATACAAGGTAAATGATACATCTCCTTTTAAATATTCAACAAGTGCTGAACCATAAAGAGCTACGGCATCACCAAAAATTATTAATAACGGTATCATTAGTGTAGTAGCTGTAATTCGGGTAACAACTAAAAATTTAAATGGGTTTGTACCTGAAACTTCCATGGCGTCAATTTGTTCTGTTACGCGCATAGAACCAAGTTCGGCCCCAATTCCTGAACTAATTCTTCCAGCACAAATTAAAGCAATTATAACCGGTCCTATTTCTCTAACTATTGATATACTTACCATTGATGGCATCCATGATTCTGCGCCAAATTCCATTAATGTAGGTCTTGATTGCAGTGTAAATACCAGCCCTAAAATAAAACCTGTAACTCCAACAAGTAACAAGGATTTATTTCCCACGTTGTAACATTGTCGAAGAAGTTCTTTGAATTCAAAAGGAGGTGAAAAAGCTTCTTTAAAATAACGACCTGCAAAATAGGATAATTCGCCAATTTCTATGAAAAAGGCTTTGATTTTTTGTGGTATTTGAAGTGATAATGCCATAAAACTTGTTGTATTGTCAATAATCACTACCCAAATATACTGTTGTTTATATGGGTTAAAAATGATATTCCTCATCTTTTTCAAGCATAAAAACTCTTAAAAATGAGAAATAATAGCTTTTTTATGTCTAATTTATTGTAGAAATTAGGTTTTCATCTTCTAATGTTTGTATAATAGCTTTGATAATTTGGTTAATGGCCGATTGAACTTTTTGCGGATTAACTATATCGTAATAAGCTTGCCAAACTAGTGATTTAGTACTGTTGTTTGATAAGTTATATAATGATATTTCAATATGATATACTTTATATATTTCATCATAATTTCTATTAAAGTACAATTCCTGGTTTAGATAATAATAGTTATCAAAACATCTTAGGTAATAATCACTGTTAAAAATATCTCGGTTAAATGAAACTTTTTCATCGTAACCTTTTACAGCAGAAATTAATACAGCATCATATCCATTGTTAATTAATCTTTCAATTTCAATCTGCACACTTTCTTCTGTCTGGTTTAAATCTGTAAAAGATTTTTCAAAAAAATGAATACTTTCACTTGCCAAAATAGATCTGTTTTCGAGTTGTTCTTTTAGTTTTTGTTCAAAAAATTTTCTGGTATTTTGATCGTTGGTAACTCCTAAAATTAAAACTTTTTTTGGCTGATAATTATTATATTCCATGTTTTTCCAACTCTGTGTAATTTTCGTTGATGAGCAATTAATCATTAACATTGAAATTAGTATATAAGGAAATATTTTCATGATTTTAAATGTTGAATGAACTGGAATTATTATAACTTTTTCATAGCAATTTTAGGAAATACTAAATGAAATTACCATCAGCATCAGTTTTAACTTTAATTTTTTTATCCTGATTTTTCAATGTGATTTTATATTTTTTCACAATTTTTCCTGATTCGTGGTAATTCACCATATAGCTATCTTTTGCAAAAGACCAGTTAGGGTATGTTTTTGCAACAGATTCAATTACAGCTTTAGGTAATTGTACATTTTTAAAACGTTCTATTGTGCGTATAATGTTTCCATCTCTATCATATGCAGCAAGAATACTACCTTCAGGAATGTAAAAGGAGATTTCATAAACATCGTAATCATCCTGATAATATTCTGAATTTTTAAGATCAAAATTTGCTACTTTATCTTCAAGTAATGTAACCGGAATAGAGGCATTCTCCAAACCTACTTTAGTTAAATACTTGTAATTTGTTGCAGCTATAACAACTTCAGATAATTTTTCTGTTTTTATTTTTATCTGAGCAAATGATTGGAAGGTCACTCCAAAAATAATTAAACCAATAATTAGTTTTTTCATGATATATAATTTTTATAATTCATATTCAATAAGTTTCTTCTTAGGTTTTATGTTGAAATTTTGCTTTGCATCTTGAAATTAAGGGGGAAAGTTGTTTTTTACAATGATTGATATCAAATAATTTTTTTCCTAAAAAATGATATTTGGACATGTAAAATCCGAAGATTGATTTTAATCAATTATTTTAATGATGCTTAATTTTTTTGGAAGGATGTTGATTCGTGTTTTACAAAATCAACAATATTTTTCATTAAAGCTTAATAATGGAATTGTACTTGAGTTTTTCATCTTCTTTACCAAGTCTTGATGAAGTATAGTTCTTAGGATATCTTTTTTATTTCTTTCAAGCATAACAATTACATCTGCATTTACTTCCTCTGAAAATTTTTGAAGAGTTTCATAAATATCTTCAGAAAAGAACAAGTAAAATTCTAAATTTGGATATGTTACTTTTTGAAGTAGAATTTCTTTAAACCATTCCATTTGATCTTGTCCTTTATACTCTTTTTTTGTTGAAATATGAGTAACTTTTATTGTTGGCGTAAGCGGTTTAATTATTTCGATTAAATTTAGAATAGCAAAAACATCTTCTTTTTCAAAATCTGTAGCATATATTATATTCTCAAAGTTATTGGTTAGATTATTTGAAGGAATTGTTAGTAAAGGGATTGGAGATTTATGAATAAGGTTTAATGTGGTGCTACCAATTAATAGCTCATTTAAAGGGTTTTTACCTTTCATACCGGTAATTATAAGTGAGGCATTTATTTCTGTGGCTTTTGAAATTAGGGCACTAGAAACCGGACTATGATCAATTGCTTCAGTTTTGATATTAGTGGCTGAACCTATATACTCAATACACATTTCCTTAATTTGATTTTTTATTTTAACAATACTTTCAGCTGAAGTAAAATAATAGGGATCTACTATGTTTGAGCTAAAAGAAGGTTTATTAAATACGTTAATCACCCATAATTCAGCATTTGTTTTACGTGAAAATTCATGAGCATATTTTAATGCTGCTATAGAATTTTCTGAAAAATCTGTTGCCAAAACGTATTTTTTCACGATTAGAGTTTTATGGTTGCTTAAAATTAATTGATATCTTAAAATTGCTAAATGATATTTCTCATCAAAACCTTGTAAATCAATGATTGTAATCATTTTACTCTAGTCAATTCTTCTTTAAATTTATTAAGATAATCAGCATTATTTTTGAAATTGTTAAATAGAAATTTTGTGGATGGAGTTTAATTACAAAGGTTGTCAATTTGTTTGTAACTAATTTAAAATACTAAATCATGGAAAAAGTATTAATATTTAATTCAGATTTGCACTTTGAGCATGAACAATGGAGTAAAGAACTTTTATTTTGGGAAGATGAGCTAAAATCTTTTAAAAAAAGATTAAGCGAACTTGTTTTACGTTGGACAGATAAAAATATTTTAGTTCAATTAGAACAGTTTCAAAACCAGTTTATTAGACATGAAGAGGTGATTAATTCTTTAAAAAATGGAATTCATTCTCATGAAATTAATATGTCTGAACATTTTAGAAAAGGTGAAGATGTTTTGGATAGTTTATTTGTTCGAAAGCATGTAGAATATAGAGAACACATGGAAGTTCAAAGGCATTTGTATGCAAACCTTAAAAAGGAATTTTTCAAGTTTTTATCAAAGAACATGTAGATTTAATCTAATTCGTGTAAATTATTTTTATTAATTTATACGATGTTGTAATTGAAAAGCCCACTAAATATTAACGTTTAGCGGGCTTTTTGTAATCGTATGAAATTTACTCTTCAATTAATTTCAATGTTGAAATTATTAGAATTAAGAAATTTCAATCGATTTTGGTTTATGATTTTTGAATTCTTCTTTTTTAGCAAGGCTAAAACGTAAAATTCCATTTTCATACTTAGCTTTAATTTTTTCATCCATTACACTTTCAGGTAGTTGTAGTGATCTTTTAAAAGAATCATAGCTGAATTCTTTACGTGAGTAAGTTTCACCTTTATCTTCCTTTGTTTCTGTTCTTTTTGCTGTAATATTCAAACAACCATTGTCAATATTAACATCAAAATCTTTTTTAGAGTAACCAGGTGCTGCTAATTCAATTTGATACTCATCGTTATTTTCCTTAATGTTAAGAGCTGGTTCTAACGTTCTGCCAGTCCAAAATTTGTCATTAAAAAAGTCGTTAGTGTCCAAAAAATCTGAAGTCATAAAATTACTCCAAGGCATTCGTTTTTTAAAATTTACTAGTGACATAATTTTATTTTTTTAAAGTTATACGCTATTTATTTCATTAAAAATAACTTTAAAATAATAAGAATGAAATGACCTTAATCAATGGTAAGATAGTTATTTGTGAAGTGTCTTTTGTCTTGATTATTGATATTGGTCAATCTAATTTTTCAAAAAATAAATTTGAAAGGTTTGTTTAAGTTTGGTGGGTGTTATTTTTTAAATAAAACTTTGAAGATATTAACTTTTTAAAATACTTGATTTTACATCATCAATATATGTTCTTCCAATAATATATCTAATTCCTGCAATTTCAACACTATTACCTTCAATAGTATCAATTTTATCAATAGCAATGGTATAGGATCTATGAATTCTAATAAAGTTTTTAGAAGGTAATAGATCAGTAAAACTACTTAAAGTTTGATGAATTATATATCTATTAGAAACAGTTGTAATTTTTAAATAATCCTTTAAACTTTCAATTACTAAAATTTCGTCTAAATAGATTTTTTTCATTTTCTTTTTGTCAATTTTGACAAAGAGATATGGCCGTTCGTTAATTAGTTTTGAGGGTGAATTTTGACTGTTTTTAATTTTAAAAACTTTATTCACTGCTTTTAAAAAACGTGGTAATGAAATTGGTTTTACTAAATAATCTAAAAGGTCTAATTCATAGGCTTCAACAGCAAATTCAGAATGAGCAGTTGTAATAATTATTAGAGGAGGGTTTTGCAAACTTTTAATAAAACTTAATCCGTCTAACAATGGCATGTTTATATCAAGAAAAATTAAATCAACTTCATTATCTTTCAAAAAATTAAGTCCATCTATGGCATTAGAAAATGAATTAACAACTTCAATGTCATTTATTTGTTCAATATAACTTCTTATAACATCAATAGCTAAAGGCTCATCATCAATAATTAAACATGTTGTTTTCATCCTACTTTAATTTTTAATTTAACTATAAATAATCCGTCTTTTTCTTCAATTTTTAGGTCATACTCACCGGGTTTATAACCAAGAGCTAATCTTTTTTTAACATTTTGTAATCCTATACCTCCTGATGTATTAAAGCGTTGCGTAAAATTAGAAACTGCTGGAATAGGATTTGAGATTGTAAAATAAAGAAATTCACCTTTAATATTAAAGTCAATATCAATACTTATTTTTCCAATATTTTTATTTGCTCCATGTTTAAATGCGTTTTCAACAAAAGAAAGCAGTAAAATTGGTGATATTTTCTTTCCAATAATATCTCCTGAAATATCCATATTTACCTCTAGTAAATGGTCAAACCTCATGCGCTCAATATCAAGGTAATTTTGAATGCACATAATTTCTTTATCCAAACCTTGTCTTCTTTCTTTAGTTTCATGCAATAGATATCGCATTAATTCAGAAAGTTTTAAAATAATTTTTGGCGTTTTTGAAGATTTTATAAGTGAAAGAGAATAAATATTATTTAGAGTATTGAAAAAGAAATGAGGCGAAACTTGGGTCTTTAAAAAAAGCAATTCGGTTTCTAACTGTATTTTTTCAAGATCTGTCACACGTTTGTGTTCTTTTAACCAATCCATGGTTATTTTAATAGCTGTAACAAAGGTTATTACGTACAGTTCACCAATCATCATGTCAATTGAATAATTCAAAGTTAAATGGTTTACCACTTCATATCCTTCAGGCCAAACATTTTGACTTACAAGATAATATGTTAGGTTGTATTTCACCAAAAGCATTATAAATAAGGCAGAAATTAATGCTAAAACAAATGCTAAGTATTTTTTTCGAAAAACTAATTTAGGCATAAAAACATATACATTTAAATAGCACAATGTCATATGTATGGGAAAGCCTATTAAATTTGTTTTTAAAGAATAGCTGTAGTCATCAAAATAGCTTCCCCAACGCAATGTATTAAACAAAAAATAAATAGTCCAAAAGATAATATGATGTCTTAAAGTGATCTGTTGAACAGAATTTGTGTTCTTATTTTCCATGGCTTTCATTAGAGACATTATCTTAATGTTTTTTATGTTCAGCGTAGTTTAGATGCTATACGTCTAATTTATTTTTTAGATCTGCTAAATTAAATAATATTTATAACTAAATTATAAATTAACAAATTGATTACATTTAAATATTGAAACTATTTAATATTATGAAGAATATATATAAAGTGGGTTTTTTAGGGTTGATTTTGGCATTTAGTTCGTGCACTAATGTTGAAAAAAACAGCTCTGAAAGTAATAAGTCATTAACGAAATATGTAGATCCGTTTATAGGTACCGGAGGTCATGGGCATACATATCCAGGAGCAACTGTTCCTTTTGGAATGTTACAGGTAAGCCCGGATAATGGGATTTCTAAATGGGATTGGTGTTCTGGATATCACTATTCAGATTCAATAACAATTGGATTTAGTCATTTGCATTTAAGCGGTACAGGTATTGGAGATTTGGCTGATATTCGATTTATGCCAGTGAATAAAAAAGTAGACTTAACAAAAGAAATAAAGTCAAGAGATGATGTTCCTTATAAATCTTCTTATTCTCATTTAAATGAAAGTGCAAGTCCGGGATATTATAGTGTACTATTAAAAGACTTTAATATCAAGGCTGAACTTACTTCAAGTTTAAGAGCTGCTAACCATAAATATACCTTTGCTAAAGGGGATACTCAAACAGTTGTGATTGATCTTGGTTTTGCTATCAATTGGGACAAGGGCTTAGCTTCAAGTATTAAAATTATAGATGAAAACACCATTTCAGGATACAGACATAGTAAAGGATGGGCTAAAAATCAAAAGGTATTTTTCGTAGCTAAGTTTTCTAAGCCAATTTTAGAACATGTATTTGTTAATGATGGTTTAGAAGTTAAAAAAGATAAAGTTTTAGGAGAAAAAACATATGCTCAATTACTTTTTGATGAAAAAAGTGGAGAAGAATTGCAGGTTAAAGTTAGTCTGTCATCAGTTAGTATAGAAAATGCACTTAAGAATATTGCATCTTCAGGAGAAAGTTTTGATTTTGAAGCCGTGAAAAATGTTGCAGAAAAAGGCTGGAATTCGAATTTATCTAAAATAGAAGTGGAAAGCAACAATGAAGATTTAAAAACAACATTTTATACAGCTTTATATCATACACAAATTGCACCTGTAACATTTAGTGATGTGAATGGAGAGTTTAGAAAAGAAAACGATGTTATTGAAAAAGCTGAAGGATTTACTGCATATTCAACACTTTCATTATGGGATACGTTTCGAGCTGAACATCCTTTGTTATCCATTTTACAAACCGAAAAAGTAGCGGATATCATTAATTCAATGTTGTCTTATTACGAAACGAAGAAAATATTACCAGTTTGGACTTTATATGGAAATGAAACAAATACAATGACTGGGTATCATTCAATTCCAGTTATTGCTGAAGCCTATATTAAAGGAATAAAAGGTTTTGATATTGAAAAGGCTTATGAAGCAATGAAAACAACTATGATGCAAGATGAAAGAGGGTTAGATCATTATAAAAAGTATGGATATATTCCTCACAATTTGTTAGATGAATCTGTTACAATTACTCTTGAATATGCTTATAACGATTGGTGTGTTGCTCAAATAGCAAAAGAATTAGGTAAAACAGAAGATTACAATTACTTCTTAAATAGATCTAGAGCTTATGAACATTTGTTCGATGCTGAAACCGGATTTATGAGAGGTAAAGATGAAACCGGAAAAGCTTGGAAAGAACCTTTCGATCCTAAATATTCGGCCCATAGAGTTCATGCTGAATATACTGAAGGAAATGCATGGCAGCATAGTTGGTTTGTATTACATGATGTAGATAATTTAATTAAAATGCATGGGGGTGAAGATAACTTTACTGATAAGTTAGAGCAGTTATTTACTGAGTCTTCTGAAATCACAGGAGAAAACGTTTCTGTGGATATTTCTGGATTAATTGGTCAATACGCACATGGAAATGAGCCAAGTCATCATATTGCTTATATGTACAATTATGCTAATAAACCATGGAAAACACAATATTGGGTACGTGAAATATTGAAAACACAATACAATACTACGCCTGAAGGATTAAGTGGTAATGAAGATTGCGGTCAAATGTCAGCTTGGTATGTGTTTAGTTCATTAGGGTTATATCCTTATAGTCCTGCTTCTGGTGATTATCAAATAGGAAGCCCAATTTTTGAAAAATCTACAATTAAAATTTCAGACTCAATTTCATTTACAATTATAGCCGAGAATGTTTCTGATGCAAATATGTATATTCAATCTGCTACTTTAAACGGAAAAGATTTTAATAGAACTACAATTACGCACAAAGAATTATTACAAGGAGGAACTCTTCAGTTTGTGATGGGAAATACACCAAACAAAAGCTGGGGAATTAAAAATATTGAAAAATAGCGAATGGATATAATTGATGTATCAATAATTGCAGTATATATTATACTAACATTATTTGTTGGAATTTGGGTTTCAAAAAAAGCCTCCAAAGGTTTGAAATCTTATTTTTTAGGAGGAAATAATATAAAATGGTATTATTTAGGGTTGAGTAACGGATCTGGAATGTTTGATGTTTCAGGAACTGCTTGGATGGTCGGAATTTTATTTTTATATGGGGTGAAAAGCTTCATGTTTATGTGGATGTGGCCAATTTTCAATCAAATTTTTATCATGATGTTTTTAGCCATTTGGATAAGAAGATCAAATATAATGACTGGTTCTGAATGGATTTTAACGCGTTTTGGTGATAAAAAGGCAGGAAGAGCATCCCATATAATAGTTGCCATTTTTGCTATCGTAGCCACTATTGGATTTATAGCATACTTTTTTGAGGGTGTAGGAAAGTTTATGACCATTATTTTACCGTGGGATTTAACTTTAATGTTTAACGGTAGTGAATTGTTAACTTCAGATCAAAGTTATGCTTTGTCAATTATTCTATTAACAACACTTTATACGATTAAGGGAGGAATGTTCTCTGTAGTTGCTACTGAGGTTTTACAGTATGGTATAATGGTAATTGCAGGTATATTGGTTGCCGTTTATGCTTTTATTGCTGTAACTGATGTTGAAATTAATAATGTGTTGTCAACAGAATGGAATAGTTTGTTATTTGGATGGGAACTTGAAGGCTCTTGGAGTGGAAAATTCATGGCCTTTAATAATCTAATTGATACCCAAGGTTACAAAATGTTTGGAGCATTTATTGGAATGTCGCTATTTAAAGGTTTTTTCGCAAGTATTGCAGGCCCAACTCCAAGTTATGATATGCAACGAATTTTATCAACTAAATCGGTAAAAGAAGCAGCGTATATGTCTGGTTTTACCAATTTGGTACTTTTTATACCTAGATATCTGTTGATTGGAGGGATTGTTGTTTTGGGATTGGTTTTCCTAGCTCCTGAGATGGCGGCATCTTCAACATTAAGTCTTGGAGATTTAGAAGTTATTTTACCTAAAGTTATTAATAATCATGTACCTGTTGGAATTAAAGGATTGTTGTTGGCCGGATTGTTAGCTGCATTTATGTCTACTTTTTCTGCTTTTGTAAATTCTGGACCGGCGTATATAGTAAATGATATTTATAAAAAATATTTTAAACCAAATGCTAGTAGTAAGCATTATATTAAAGCAAGTCATATTGCATCATTTTCTGTAGTAATACTTGGTGTTGTGATGGGCTTTTTCGCTGATTCTATAAACTCAATAACCTTATGGATTACAAGTGCTCTTTATGGAGGATATGTGGCAGCTAATTTCTTAAAATGGATATGGTGGCGTTTTAATGGTTGGGGATATTTTTGGGGAATGACATCAGGGTTAATTATTGCAACAGTACAATTTTTAGTCGATCAAAATAAAGCAAATTTTGAAGTTGGGACTCTATTATATGACTTAGCTCAAATACCTGCAATTTATCTGTTTCCAATAATATTTTCATTTTCTATAATAGGATCCTTTTTAGGAACTTATTTTACTGTACCAACAAATATGGATACTTTAAAAACATTCTATAAAAATGTACATCCTTGGGGGTGGTGGAGTCCTGTTTGTGAAGAATTGAAAAAAGAGGATCCAACCTTTACAAAAAATACTGAATTTTGGAAAGATATGGGGAATAGTATTATCGGTATTATTTGGCAATCGAGTATGATTGTATTACCAATCTATTTTATTATTAGAGATTATCCTAAGGCAATTATTTCATTAGTTGTATTTTTGATTACCTCAATTATTTTGAAATATACTTGGTTGGATAAAGTTAGAGAAATACCGAATTAATTGCTTATTGAATTAGATAAGAGAACGAAGAAAGAAATTAAAGAATAATTAAATATTTAAATAAAGTGAGTAAAATTCCTTGGCAAGATAGACCTGATAATTGTAATGATGTAGTTTGGAGATATTCTGAAAATCCAATAATTAAAAGAGATCAAATACCTTCATCAAACAGTATCTTCAATAGTGCAGTTGTACCATTTAAGGATGGTTTTGCAGGTGTTTTTAGATGTGATAATAAGGCTGTTCAAATGAATATTTTTGCTGGTTTTAGTAAAAATGGAATCGATTGGGATATTAATCATTATCCAATTGAAATGAAAGCTGGTAATACTCAAATGATTGATTCAGATTATAAATATGATCCTCGTGTTGTATTTATTGAAGATAGATATTGGATAACATGGTGTAATGGATTTCATGGACCAACGATTGGTATCGCTTATACTTTTGATTTTGAAGAGTTTTTTCAATGCGAAAATGCATTTTTACCATTCAATAGAAATGGAGTGTTATTTCCACAAAAAATTAATGGGAAATATGCCATGCTAAGCCGCCCAAGCGATAATGGTCATACTCCTTTTGGAGATATTTATGTTAGTTACAGTCCTGATATGAAATATTGGGGAGAACATCGTTGCGTTATGAAAGCAACACCTTTTGAAGATAGTGCCTGGCAGTGCACAAAAATTGGAGCTGGTCCAATTCCTATTTTAACTAAAGAAGGTTGGTTAATGTTGTACCATGGAGTGATTAATACATGCAACGGATTCAGATATGCAATGGGTGCTGCTATTTTAGATGAATATAATCCTGAAATAGTTAAATACAGAACACAATCCTATTTATTAGGCCCTCATGTTAATTATGAGCAAGTTGGAGATGTGCCAAATGTAGTATTTCCATGTGCAGCATTACATGATGAAAAGGAAGATAAACTAACTATATATTATGGTGCTGCAGATACTGTTGTAGCGATGGCATTTGGAAAGTTGAGTGAGGTAATTGAATACACAATGGATAATAGTTTGTAAAAATTAACTTTATGGATTTAAGATTTAAGTTTTTAGTATTTTTAAGTTGCTTCTCACTAATGAGTTGTGCTCAGGGAAAAAAAGATATTATTCCAAATAGTTATGTGGCATTTCAAACTTCTGCAGCAATAAAAATTGATGGGGTTGAAGATGATGCTGCATGGAATAAAGTAGAATGGTCTCAAAGTTTTATTGATATTGAAGGTATTAAAAAACCAACATATAACACGCAGGTTAAAATGTTGTGGGATGAGACATATTTTTACATTCTTGCGAAAATGGAAGAACCTCATGTTTGGGGAAATTTAAAGAAAAAAGATACCATTATTTTTTATAATAATGATTTTGAGGTATTTATTGATCCAGATGGTGATACGCATAATTATTACGAGTTAGAGATTAATGCTCTAAATACAAATTGGGATTTATTTATATCTAAGCCTTATCGTGAAGGAAATGTTGTATTAAATGACTGGACCGTTACAGGTTTAAAATCTGCAGTAAAAGTTGACGGAACTATTAATAATCCAAATGATATTGACAAAGGTTGGACTGTTGAAATGGCTATTCCTTGGAGTGTGTATAAAAAATCATATTTCGAAAAAAATGTTCCAATAGATAAGTTTTGGAGGGTCAATTTTTCAAGAGTGAATTGGGATTTCCAAATTACAGATGGTAAATATGAAAGAAAGAAAGATAAAGAAGGCAAACTTTTGCATGAATATAACTGGGTATGGTCACCAATAGGTGTTATTAATATGCATGAACCTGAAAAATGGGGATATGTTTATTTTTCTTCAAAAGAAGCTGGAGAAAAAGATAGTTTTACTATTCCACAGGATGAACAAATAAAATGGGAATTGTACAAATTACACCGAGCACAAAAAGCGTATTATAGTTCTCATAAATCATATGCTACATCAATTGATAGTTTAACAAATAAAGCAATTATTGTAGCTCATAAAACTTTAAAACCAACCCTGGAAAATCATAGTACAGGATTTAATATAACTGTTAAAAGTCCATTTTCTCAGAAAACATTAATTGTTAAAGAGGATGGAAAATTTATTTCAAAATAATTCAATAATGAAAGTAACCCAAGTATTTTTAATTGCATTGGTATTAAGTATTGTATCATGCACCGGTAAAGTTGAAAAACAACAAGTAGTTGAAAAAGCAACGGCTGATTTTGAATTTGGAGTGTGGACCACTGCAAGTAATAAAAAATCTAATGAAGAGTATGCTATAGAATTTGAAAAATATAAAAATGCAGGTATTGATGAAGTATTAATTAATACTGGAACTGATCCTGTTTTATTAAATAGAATTACTCCAATAGCAGTTGAAAAAGGATTAAAAGTTCATGCTTGGATTATGACAATGAATCGTCCTGGTGATTCTATTGCTTTAACACATCCAGAATGGTATGCTGTGAGTAAAGAAGGAAAATCGTGCCATGATACAAGACCTTATGTTGGCTATTACCAATGGCTTTGTCCAACAAGAAAAGAATCAAGAGAGCATGTACTTGGTTTGGTAGAAGGATTGGCTAAAATTGATGGTATTGAAAGTGTTCACCTAGATTACATTCGTTTTTCAGATATTTTCTTACCAATTGGATTGTTGCCTAAATACAATTTAAAACAAGAAACTGAATTACCAGAATTTGATTTTTGTTACTGTGATGTTTGTGTAAGTGAGTTTGAAAAAATCCATCATAAAAACCCAAGAGAAATTGAAAATACGTCTATTGATATGGAGTGGAAACAATTTCGTTTAAATGCTGTAAAAAGAGTTGTTGATGAAGCTTATGAGATTGCTCATAAATACAATAAAAATTTAACAGCTGCAGTTTTTCCTTACCCTGAAATGGCAGACCATATGGTGCGTCAACGTTGGGATAAATGGACAATTGATGAGGTGTATCCAATGATTTATCACGGATTTTACAATGAAGAAATCGACTGGATTGGTTTTGCGACAAAGCAAGGTGTTGACGATGTGAAAGGTAAAGGAATTGGGGTAAATACAGGTATTTATATTCCACCATTTAAATCTAGTGAAGAACTGAAAGAAGCTATATTATTAGCAAAAGAAAACGGAGCTAAAGGTGTTACATTTTTTGATGGACCAGCTTTAAAAGATGAATATTTAAAAGCAATTAAAGAAACAAAAGAAAGCTTAAAATAAAACGCCAATGAAGAATATAGGACTTGCACTTATCATAATTTTAGCTCTAAGTTTAAGCTGTAATAAGCAAAAAAAGGAGTCTTTGAAACTAGTTAATTATGTGAATCCGTTTATTGGAACTGATGGACCTGGAAATACGTATCCAGGAGCAACAGTTCCTTTTGGTATGGTGCAACTAAGTCCGGATATAGGTATTCCTGGTTGGGATAGAATTGCTGGTTATTATTATCAGGATTCTATTATTTCAGGTTTTTCTCATATGCATTTAACAGGTACAGGTGCAGGTGATTTATATGATATTTTGGTCATGCCAACCAATAGCCGATTCAGTAAAAGAATTAAAGAAAATAGCAATAAGCCTTTTTCAAGTTTTTCTCATGAAAAGGAAACGGCTTCACCAGGTTATTATTCGGTTGATTTATTAGATTATGGAATTAAAGCTGAATTAACCACAACAAGAAGATCTGGAATACATCAATATACATTTCCAAAAGATGATAAAACTCAAATTCATATTGATCTAGGATATGCTCTAAATTGGGATAGTCCTACTGAAACATTTTTAAAAGTAGTTAATTATTCTACAATTGAAGGGTATAGAAAATCATCAGGCTGGGCAAAGGATCAACGTGTTTATTTTGTGATTAAATTATCAAAAGAATTTGATGCGTATCAATTATTTGAAAATAATCAAATGATCGAAAATTCTGCAAAAGGAAAAGACACTAAAATTATTTTAAATTATAAAACTACTGAAAACGAACAAATAGTTTTAAAAACAGGAGTCTCTTCTGCATCCATTGATGGAGCATATAAATCTTTAGAAAAAGAGGTTCCAGATTTTAATTTCAATACATATAAAGAGAAGGCTTCAAAAGAATGGGAGCAGGAATTAAGTAAAATTGAAATCACTACTTCAGAAAAAAATAAAAAAGAAATTTTTTATTCCATGCTGTATCAATCAATGCTAGCTCCAACTTTATTAAGTGATTATAATAATGAATATAAAGGGGCAAATGATAGTGTTCAAAAAGCAATTGGTTTTGATAGATACGATACTTTTTCACTATGGGATACTTATAGAGCAGCACATCCGTTATATACCATAATACATCCGGAAAGAACATCAGATATGATTAATTCGTTGTTGGCTCATTACAATGAAACCGGTTTATTACCTGTTTGGTCCATGCAAGGAAATGAAACCAATATGATGATTGGTTACCATGCCGTACCGGTTATTGTAGATGCCTATTTTAAGGGAATTGAAAATTTTGATGTTGGTTTAGCTTATGAAGCATGTAAAAATAGTGCTATGGATAATTCTCGTCAAATAGATCTTTATAAGGAGTTGGGTTATGTTCCGGTTGATGCACAACATGAAAACTGGTCAGTTTCAAAAACCTTAGAGTATGCTTATGACGATTGGTGTATAGCACAATTTGCCAGAGATTTAGGAAAAACCGAAGATTATAATTATTTCTTTGAGCGTTCTGAAAACTGGCGTAATGTGTATGATTCACAAAGTACATTTATGAGACCTAAGTTGAAAAATGGTGAATTTATTTCAGATTTTATACCAAAGGAATATTCAGCATATTTTTGTGAAAGTAATGCATGGCAGTATTTTTGGTCAGTTCCTCAAAATATTGAAGGTTTGGTAAAAGAAATTGGAGGAAATGAGTTGTTTGAAAAAAAAATGGACACTATGTTCACCTTAAATCCATTACCTGAAGATAAATTGCCAATTTTTAGTACTGGTATGATTGGGCAATATGCTCATGGAAATGAGCCAAGTCATCATGTAGCATATTTATATAATTATGTAAATAAACCATGGAAAACACAGGAATTAGTACGAGAAATTTTAGAAACACAATATAAAAATTCTCCTGATGGGCATTGTGGAAATGAAGATTGTGGTCAAATGTCGTCATGGTATATATTTAGTTCATTAGGATTCTACCCAGTAAATCCTGCACAAGGAATTTATAGTTTTGGATCTCCACTTTTCGATGCTGTAACCCTTAATTTGGAAAATGGAAAAAAGTTTATAATTGAAACTATTAATAATAGTACTTCAAACAAATATATTCAGTCCATAGAATTGAACGGCAATCTAATTAGTCGAAATTATATTACTCATAAAGAAATAATTAAAGGAGGTGAATTGGTGTTTACAATGGGAGAACAACCAGTTAAAAACAATAAAAATACAATG
>Ga0193952_1000341_pt1 | contig 20005 bp, 16 predicted proteins | sample BB_3_MG_FD_140368 | JGI IMG/M metagenome (GOLD analysis project Ga0193952, IMG submission 140368) | Microbial mat bacterial communities from the Broadkill River, Lewes, Delaware, United States - BB_3_MG | ecosystem: Environmental > Aquatic > Freshwater > River > Microbial mats | place: USA... | reverse complement strand
CTCCTTTCTGTGTAACAATTGACCACGAGTCTCTTGAAGATAATACAGTGACTATACGTCACCGTGACTCAATGGAACAAGAACGTGTTTCTATTGAACAATTAAGAGACATCATTAAAGGACAAACAGATATGAAAGCATTGCTTAAGCAATTGTAATTCATACAAAATAAATAGAAAGGGGCTATTCGTTATGAATAGCCCCTTTTTTATACTAAAGATGTACAATAATTAGTTAAGAACTGTTTAGCAAGCAATATGCATCTGACCAATTTACGTTGGTAATACAATAGCAGAAGCTATAAAAAACCGCACTTGCTCAATTTATTATTATATCAGACATGAGTTTATGCTTACTAAATGAATAGAATACACTAGAAACATAAATAATAAAATTAAAACACATATTGTTGTATATTTGTAGAAAGACACAACTTCATGCAAAAGAAAAAAGTACTTATTATAACATATTACTGGCCACCAGCAGGAGGCCCAGGTGTTCAACGTTGGTTAAAATTTGCGAAGTATCTTCCTGATAACAATATTGAACCTATAATTATCTGCCCTCATCCAGAGAAAGCAGAATATCCAATACGTGATGAGTCTCTTTTAGATGATATATCTGAGGATATTGAAGTACACCATACTGATAACAAGAGTTTCTACGACACATATAAGAAATTCACAAAGGCTAAAGCTGCTCCATATAGTGGATTCGCTAATGATGCAAACCCATCACTTAAGCAAAAGATTTCTAGATTTATTAGAGGTAATTTCTTTCTTCCTGATTCAAGGAAAGGATGGAACAAATATGCTTATGAGAAGGCTTTAGAATTGATTGAAAAACATGATATTAAGACTGTAATCACTACCAGTCCTCCACATTCAACTCAACTAATTGGTCTAAAATTAAAGAAGAAATTAAATATAAAATGGATAGCAGACATGCGCGATCCCTGGACTGACATATATTACTACAACAACTTCTATCCTACTACACTAGCTAAGTCAATAGATAAAAGGTATGAAAGACAAGTTTTAGAAACAGCAGACCATGTTATTTCAGTTTCTGAATTCATAAAGAAACAATTTGCTGCTAAGTCATCAAAGATTGATAAGGACAAAATACTTGTTATCCCTAACGGCTATGACACATCTGATTTCCCAAGTACAGGAAACAAGAAGAATGATTCATTAACAATAAGCTATACCGGTACACTTGCTGCAAATTACAACTTGTCATCTTTCATTGAAGTATTAAAGTCATTTGAAGGAGATTACACACTACAATTCGTAGGGAAAGTAGATGCAAATGTGCAAAAAGATATTTCTAAGGAATTAGGTCATAGAGCTATATTCAAAGGCTTCGTTCCTCATTCAGAATCAATAAACACACTACTTTCTTCTGATATTTTATTACTCGTTATTCCAGTAATTAAAGACAACGAAGGAATACTTACAGGTAAGTTATTTGAATATATTGGATCAGGAGTTCCTATTCTTTGCCTTGGACCTACTCATGGAGATGCAGCAGAAATTATTACTCATGCAGAAGCAGGAACAACTTATGATTATTCTGATACATTAGGAATAGCTTCATTTATCAACAATGTTAATAAATCTAGACATATTAATACTTGTAAAAAGAAAGAAGACTACTCGCGAGAGGGTCTAACAAAGGAATTATGTAAATACTTATAGAAAAACAATATGAATGTTAATAAAATAATCTTCATGTTTAAGAAATTTCTCCGAGACTTTAGTGCCAATAAGCACATTGATCTGGCTGATGACTTCATGAGTGAAGATCTATCATATTACTATATCAAATTCGGAGAAGACACATCCAAACTTAATCGTTTGATTCACTCTTTCGATAAAGATGGAGTACCTCTTAATTCTGCATATATAGATGTGGAGGACAAGAAATTACACTACTACCCTATTAGCATTGGACAATTTGCTCTTTCAGTATTTCATGCTTATAAAACTACTGGATCAAAAGAGAAGAAAGAACATTTCTTACGTATTGCTGATTGGTTCTACAACAACAGAATTGAAGATGATAGACTTGGTTGCTACTGGTTGACAGAAGTAGATAAACCAGAGTATAAAGTCTTCGAGCCATGGAAATCAGCCTTTACTCAATCAAGAGCATTATCTATCCTTTCAAGAGCTTGGCAATTAACTGGAGATGATAAATATTTAAGAGTTTGTGAAAAATCATTAATACCGTTTTCAACAGATGTTAATAATGGTGGCGTAACTGTTAATAAGTGGGTTAATAAGGCTCAAAAGTTACCCTTCTACGAAGAATATGTAGCAGAGAAAGCAACAAGGGTGTTAGATGGTCATATCTTCTCATTATTTGGACTTTACGACTTTGTTAGAGCAACAAAAAGTAGTAATTCTGAGAGTCATAAACAAGCTCTTACACTTTTTAACAATGGTGTAAGTGCACTACTCAATTTGCTTCCTGAATATGATATGAATTACTGGGTAAGATTTAATCTTTGTGAACTGGAATCATATCCTAAAAATGATCCATGCACAATAGGATATCTTCGTTTGATTATTAAACAATTATACATCCTACATGAGATAACTGGTATAAAAGAACTAAATGATTATTCTCTACGTTTTAAGAAATACGACAAGTTAGCTAACATTATTAGAATGTATTTTGCTAAATTTAAGGCTCTAAAGAAACTTCAACGACTATAATATGTGTGGAATAGCAGGTATATATCAGAAACATCATGACAACAAAGCCCTTATGGACAGAATGCTTAATATTATTGAGCATCGTGGTCCTGATGACAAGACGGTATATGAGCATGATTATTTCACTCTAGGACATAGAAGACTATCTATCATTGATCTTTCAACTGGCCAACAACCTGTTTTCAATGAAGATAAGAGTATTTGCGTTATTCTAAACGGAGAAATATACAACTATAAAGAAATTACAAAGGAGCTAAAAGATAAAGGACATGTCTTCTCCACTTCTTCAGATACTGAGATTCTTGTACATCTTTACGAAGAATATGGGACAGACTTCCTAAACAAGCTAAATGGTATTTTTGCCTTTGCATTATTAGATAAAAGGAATAATTCATTAATGCTTGCTAGAGATCACTTCGGTATTAAACCAATGCACTACTATAAAGGTAGTAATGCATTCATCTTTGGCTCTGAACAGAAATCTATTCTACTACATCCTGATGTACCAAGAGCAATGAACAAAAAAGCTCTTCACTTACATCTTAACTTAAGGTATACACAAGGAGAAGATACTCTTTTTGAAGGAATAAAAAGACTGGCACCTGCACATTATGCAATCTTTAAAGATGGTAATCTTGAAATAAAAAAATACTGGCAACTCGAAACGAATATCAACAGAGGAATTTCTGAGAATGAGGCTAAAGATAAGCTAAACTCACTTCTCAAACAGGCTGTGAAAAGACAACTGGCTAGTGATGTTCCTGTTGGTGTATATCTTTCTGGAGGACTTGATTCATCTGCTGTTGTTCAAAAGATGCATGAATTAGGTGTTGAAAATATAAACACTTTTACTCTTGGTTTTAATGAACCAACAGATGAATTTCCTGATGCCCAAAGGATAGCTGATTACTTTGGCACAAATCATCACACGAAATCACTATCAATGAATCCTCTAGAACAATTTCCAGAGGTACTGTGGCACGCAGAAGAACCAAAGATAAATCTATTGCAAGGTTTTAACATGTCGCAATTTATAAAACCACATGCTTCTGTTGTACTTGGTGGATTAGGTGGAGATGAACTCTTTGCCGGCTACGATATACACAAATTCATATATCCATTTAATAATATACACTCTCACATCCCCCATTGGATGCAGAAAGTTTTACGCATAAAATCTAACATTATATACAAGATACAAAATGCGTCCCACACACTTCGTTTTGACGAATATCGTCGTGGTGTACAAATGCTTATGTCGATTGGTCAGATCGAGCGATTCTATCTAATAATTAGAAACACTTGGGACCTTGACAAAGGAGCTTACGATAATATCTATTCTCAAGATTTTATAAGCAATAACAACATGTGCTCTGAAAAGACCTTTAATGAATTTGAGAAGATATTCTCACAATGTAAAGGTCAAGATGCATTGAACAAAGTATTACATGTAGAGTTCAATTCTAAGATGGTAAATGACTATCTACTAACTGATGACAGAATGTCAATGGCACATAGCGTTGAAGAGAGAGTTCCTTTTTTAGATAGAGACCTAGTTGAATTTGGATTCTCTCTTCCTGTAGAAATGAAAATAAAACACAATACAACAAAATATCTCTTCAGAGAAGCGATGAAAGACAAGTTACCTCCTAAGATAATATCAAAGAAGAAATGGGGTTTCACAGTCAATCCATACCTTCAATTCAAGAAGGACTTAAAGGATGTTGCAGAGAACATTCTTACTCCTGATTTTGTTGCACAGCAAGGGATTTTCAATTATAAATACATAAAAAGGATACTTGATTATCCAGCACACCCAAAATTGAGATGGCACTACAACTACATATGGATTGTATTAGGTATGGCTATGTGGGAGAAGATGTTTATTGAAGGAGACATTGAAAAGAAAGATTTTAACTTAAGGAATTACTACAATTAATGAAATATTCAATAATAATAGCCGTTTACAATAGACTTAACGAAGTTCATGAACTACTAGCTAGCGCTGAGAACTTAGAAGGCTCACGTGATTCTTTTGAGTTCCTATTCGTTGATGATGGATCAAATGATGGCTTCAAAGAATACATAGAAAACTACAAGTCTAAAAGTGGCTTAAATATTCGTGCTATCTTCCAAGAAAACAAAGGACCAGGTGCTGCAAGAAACTATGGTATGGAAAACTCACAAGCTGAATACTTCATCTTTGTAGACTCTGATTGTATGTTCCCTTCTAATTGGCTTAGTGAGATAGAGAAAGTTCAGCAAAAAGAACATTTCGATGCTTTTGGAGGACCTGACACATGTCACGAATCCTTCTCTCCTCTTTTAAAAGCTATAAACTACTCTATGACATCATTCTTGGGAACAGGAGGTACAAGAGGTGGTAAAAAGTCAGTAGGTAAATTCTATCCACGTTCATTCAACATGGGTATTTCTCGAAAAATATATGAGACTATTGGTGGAATGGGTGGTCTACGACATGGGCAAGACATGGATTTCTCTGCAAGGATATACAAAGCAGGCTTTAAGGTTGGATTGATAGCAGATGCATTTGTCTACCATAAAAGACGAACAAGCTTAAAGAAATTCTACAAACAGATATTCAACTGGGGAGTTGCAAGAATAAATCTAGGAAGAAGACACAAGAACATGCTTAAGCCAGTACATTTCTTACCTCTTATAGTTATTCTTTGGTTGGTTGGCTTACTAGCTGTGACACCAATATTCACAGAAATAGCAAAGATTTTATGGATTATTACAGGAATCGGATTCTCTTTTATATGCTCAATTGCTCACTTTCAAGCTCTCTTCAAATACAAAGATATTAGAGTTGCAAAGCTTGCTATGATTACTCTAAACATTCAAGTCTTTGCCTATGGCTTCGGCTTAATATGGGGAATGTGGAATGCCTTAAAAGGTAAAGAAGTAAGAGGTTTTTCAAAGAATTACTATGGTAATAAAAAAGATTAAAGGAATTCCTTTAGTCTTCTCTTTGCATAAACATAGTTCAGATTATCTTCTAGAAATCCCTTATACAATGCCTTTATATTCTTAAAGAAATTATAATTCCAGTGGGTTGGATGAGTTAATAACATAATCGTATCCGATCCACTATCAATAGCATCAAATGGAGAGATACCCTGCTTCCATTTATGATTATTAATAATTGAAGAATCTGAAATATACTGATCTACCAAATCCATCAAATCAACATCACAAGCATCAAAAAGTACAGAAGTCTTTTCACGCATATCTTTATCGAAAAGAATCCTATTTGGCACTTTTAGTAATCTATTTCTCTTATCTCCATGAGCACATATTGAAAATAGATCTCCATATTTTGACTTCCAATCTTCAATATCTTTAGTTAGTAATTTTTTACAATTAGCATAATCCTCATCCTTAAGATTCTTAGATGAATAAATCTTTTTAAGCTTACAATAATCAGCTATTGTCTCATAATGTAGACCAGTCTCGAAGCTAGCTTCTTGCATTTCACTAATGAGCTTTAGATCTTGAGTTGCGTTTCTAAAATAATATGTAGATGTTACCCCCATCGACTTCTCAATCTCAAACATCCTTCTTGCCCCTTGACAATCAATATCTACATCATGCCTAAGAACAAATTGCTTCTCCTGCTTATCAGACTGGTACCAATCGTGTAGAGAACAAAGAGAATATCCATTATTAACAGCATACTTAAGAATATCCTCGTAATCAGATAAACGACTTCTCTGCCTTAATTTCTTATATATCCTTTGAATAATATTCATATACTACGATAACTCCCACTTTACTTTATTAGGAATAAATTTAAATCTCTTCTTAAACAAAACAAGTCCCTTAGGATTCCCCCAAAAAGAGTCATACATAAAGTATTTCACTCCATCTTTTTTCAAAGCAAAACTCTGTTCAAGTGTATTGAAGAGTAAAAAATACATTATATTATCATTTAGAAAATCCCCATGGCCTAAGATTCGATTAATCTTCACCAACTCACCATAAACAGACAATTCTGTATAGGCAAGTAATTTATCATCCTTAAAAACGCCAAAGGCGATAGAGTTTGAATTATCATATGATGTCTTCTTATTCACATATGCCGAGCTCATACTCTTACCACAACGCTCATCTAGAGAAGTATTTATATCAAAGATCTCATCAATATAGTAATTCATATCAATAAGCCTAAATGAGTAATCTTTCTTCTCACATCTTCTTTTATAATAATCAGCAGAATTCTTCCCTCTTATTGTAAGTCTATAGTCTTCAAAAGACCTATACTTAGTCATATCAAGAATAGCAACTGATATAGTAAGTCGTTTTATTCCAAGAAACTTAGAGCTCCTCTTATTAAAGCTATTATAAATAGAATGTGCTTCCTTTTTATCCCCAAGCTTAATAATCTTATTATCAGATTTACCTAGGTATGCATTAAGAATATAATTCAATATATTTCTTATTCTATATTTTTTATCTTCACTAATCATTACTAACATCTCTATATAATTCAGTCAAGGCTGATCCTGTTTTTTCCCAATTAAATTTATCCTCAATAAGCATAGCTGCATTTGACTGCATCTCTTTAAAAAGTTCTTTGTCTCGATATAACTTAAGGATACTCATAGCTAAAGAATTAGAATCATCAGCTTCATGAACAAGTCCAACATTATAATCTATCGCAACATTAGCCTGCGCAGGACAATCACTAACAATAATTGGTTTACCAAAAGCCATATATTGAAAGATCTTATTTGCATATGTTGTATCGTGATGTTTATTTCTAATAAGAGGAGAAATTCCTATATGAGATGCTAAAATATAAGATGCAAAACTAGATGGATTTTGCCATCCTTGATAATCAATACAATCTTCAACTCCTTGTTCCCTAGCTAGAGCTTTTAAATACGCATCATCCTTACTCTTGCCAACAAGGATTAGTTTTATATTTGGAATATCTTTCTTAACGATTGCCACTGCCTCTATAGCATTCTTAATACCCCTTCTCAATCCTGTCTCTCCAATATAAAGTAGATTAAAAGAATCTTTATACCTAAGCATAATAGATTCGGCAGTAGTATAGTCTTTATAAAAAGACTGCAAAGGTGTATTAGGCAGACTCGTAATTTTAGAATCATCAATTCCTACTCGCTCAACTAGATCTTTCTTAGCCTCATCAGTAACAACAACAAGTCTATCTGCTAGCCTAACAAACTTCTCCTCCTTCTTCTTCCACTTATTAAGATTAATAAGAATATTACCTGGGAACGTATTAACAAACTTATATAGTTTCATAATCTCAGGTCTATTCTCATGCATATCAAGTGTAAGAAAGTAAGAATATCTCTTATTAACACGAAAAACAGCCTCGGCCACTCTAATATCGTGCACATGAAGTGCATCTATAGAATTATTTTTAAAAAAATGAGTTAGTCTCTTTTGCAAGAAAAGTCGATAAAAAGGAAAGGTATAGGCTAGTGCAGAAAGTTTATCCATAACAAAATTAGAGGCCTTATATCTATGCACCTCTATTCCATTATACATGACTTGTTCTGTCTCTTTACCAAGACAAAAAAGCTTTATCTTATAACCAGCTTTTATTAAAAGATTTGCCTCATTCTCAACCCTTGGATCAGGAGGAAAAGACTCATCTAGTATCATTCCTATTGTCTGTATCATTTACTTCTTAATATTTGAGATATTCTTTTTAAGATCTGATAATTTGCTCCATTTATTCCATGCTCCCTTAATTCTATGCAACTCATCCTTATTATAGAAACCTAAAGCATATAGAATAAATGGGAAAGAAGTAAGAATTACTACCTTAAGAGGAATTCTAAGCAACAAGTTTACTTCATTCAAAAATGTTAAAGGGATAAATACAAGTATAGATAACACTACAAGCAAAATCAACCTCTTATATTCTATAATTATATCATAAGATCTTCTCAAATAAAGGTTGTATGCAACAACAACCAACAATTGGGCAATAATAGTAGAAACAATAGCTCCATAGGCTCCCCAATAAGGAATAAATACAAAATTTAGAGCCACGTTAAGAACTGCAGCGCATATGCTATAAATAGATATTAATCTAGTTTGTTTCTCTCTTCTCAAAGGCATACTTGATATCTGTCTAACACCTGACAGTACAACTGCTATCAATAACAGGGGTAGTAAAACATATGCCTGCCAATAATCCTGATTCCCCTTAGATAAAACGACAAGTACTTCTTTACCAAAATACACAATAAAGAGACTCAAGTATATTGCTATAAAAACAAAATAAGTAAGTGACTTAACAAGAAAGCGATTACTTTCCTTTATATTCGTCATCCCTTTAAAGAAAGACACAACATAAGACTGCATGAAAGATGTAGTAATGCATATCTTAATAATATTAGAGATTTTATACGCAAGAGAATACACTCCCACATCACCAAGAGTATAATAATACTTCAATATATATCTATCACTAAGAATAAGCACTGTTGTTAATAAACCAGCAAAAACAAGAGGATATGAGTATTTCAACATCTTCTGTAGTAACTCCTTCTCTATATTTACTTTAATATTTCTGATAATATCTGGAAATAATAATAAAAGAAGCACCCCATTAGATATTAGACTTGCAAGGAAGACTCCATATAGCTCCATCTTATAAAACTTAAGGAAGATATATGTTAGACTCACAGTCATTACCAAACCAAGAACAACCATTCCTGTCTGCTTTATCGCCTTTTGCTTAATCCTTAATAGTGTTAGAGGACTAGCTACGATAAGTCTAAGGAAAGAACTAAATAAGAAAACTACTATTAAAGAATTGCTAACATCAGAACTAAAGACAGAAGCCTTGAAATTACTCATTACAATAAATGAGATTAATAGAACAGCAATAGTGCTTATCACAGAGAAAATAAAAACTGTGAAGTATAATGATTTCTCTTTTCCTTTAGCCTCATCATCGTAATACCATCTCATCAATGCATTCTCAACACCAATATTAGATATAGGGTTAATAATATCAAAACATATCTCAAAGAGAGTTAATAATCCATATAATGCAATATCTATCGTCTCAGAAAATAAGGGTATAAGAATAAAACCAGCAAGTTTACTAGCAATATTTCCAATACTATAAATAGCAGTTTCTTTAACTGTTGAACGTAGTTTATTAAACATTCTCTATTATGATTCTTGATAATCTATTTGCAATCTCTTTATTTCCGTCTAAATTAAAATGTGTTCCATCAGGATAGTAATCCACATCTAACATATCTGTTGTATCAAGGTATGTCAGAGCTTTCTCATCTGCTATCTTCTTCATTATTCGATTATACTCTTGATACTTCTTTCCACTACCAGGTACAATTCTTTCAAGCCTATCATTTACATTATTAATGGACATGATAATAATACGAGAATTAGTATCCTTTATCAGTTCCGAAACAATAAATTGAAAACTCTTCTTAAATCTCTTTGAGGAAATCCAAGATCTCTTCCCTCTTAGTCTTACAAAGAATGAAGAATAAGGTTTGATTAATCTATAATATATTGAAGATAACACAGCCTTTATAAGTGTGTTCTTATGAGAATTATTAATAATCTCACCATACCAATATGGAATTGGTCTTGTAGCTGCATCACAGACTCCAATATTTAATATGTAGTAATCAGGAAACTCATTTATATGTCTATCTAATTCTTTTTGTACATCAAGAACAGTAGCTCTTCCTATTCCTTTATTTACAAGAGACACATCTTGCTTTTGAGAAAGTATCTCTTCAAGAAGAGTCCCATAATTCTTATTATTAGGATACTTCTCTACTGGTCTATTTCTAAGAGCAACAGAATTACCTAAAATACATATTTTGAGTCTTCTAGCCATAACTACACCTTATCTCTTATCATGAAGAACACAATGAAACGTTTAATAAACCACAAAGAATTATATATAATTATATAATACAAAAGCCATAATGGTCTATTAATCAAGAAGAATATCAACATATATATGTAATAAGCAGCAAAATTAGCTATAAACCAAGCTCCAGCTTTTTTTATAAAACTCTTCTTATCTCCCTGTACAAAAGCATCTCTCTTCTCTTGAATCTTTGTGTTATTCTTTTTAATCAACTTCTGCAATAGATTCTCATGAGCTGTAAAAGTGATAATAGATAAAGCAGCAAATGCTAACCAGATCACATTCATATCGTCCATATAACGAACAGCAATAGCTATAATTACTAAACGATGTTGCAATTGATCACTCATCACATCAAAATAAGCACCAAAATCAGAGCCCTTCCCTCTCCAACGAGCTAGCTGTCCATCAGCACAATCAAATATATACGCCACATGTAAAGATATTGCAGCTATAACAAGCCCCATATGTTCAGGAATAAACGCAACAGAATAAGCTCCAAAAAGAGAAAAGCATAAAGAAATAAAAGTCAGCATATTCGGAGTAATGAAAGTCTTCTCGACCATTGCTACTAGGACTAAAGAAAATGGATGTCCAAACACTTTCCCAAAGAAGGAATCATTTCTATTAAAATCAACTGTTGCTTTTCTTATTTTACTATAATTTGATAACATATGTATGAAGTAATGATTATAAAGGAACCCACTTGTGTATAAGGTCTAGACACAATGATTCATTAACAAATGTAACATATATTTAAAGAATACTCAAGAATAGAGTCAAATATGAAGGGTCTATTCAATTTACATAGTGATGTTAACAATAATTCATATTATTAATCTTATTTTTGCTTAGAGCATGATATTAACTAATAGATTATTAAAAATGAATAAAATAGACTTTAAGAAGATAATTCCATATATAACAGCACTTATTGTTTTTGTTGTAATATCGTATTCATACTTCCCAGAAGTACTACAAGGCAAAATCGTTAATCAATCTGATGTTTCTTCGTGGAGAGGAGCTTCAAATGAAATACTTAAAGTAGAAAAACAAACAGGAGAAAAACCATTATGGACTAACTCTATGTTTGGAGGTATGCCATCATATATGATTGCTACTGATTTTGATGGAAATAAGACTAAATCGATATATAACAAACTGCTTTTGGGAAAACGACCTGCAAGTTATATTTGTCTTGCTATGATTTCTTTCTTCTTGCTTCTATTGACTTTTGGTTGTAATCCTTGGCTTGGAATAATTGGAGCTATTGCATTTGCTTTCTCCTCATATAACTTTATTATCATACAAGTAGGACATAACTCTAAGATGGTTGCTATTGCATTAATGCCTATGGTCATGGCAGCAGTTGTATATGCTTTTAGAAAAAATAGAATTATTGGTTCTATATTACTTGGTCTAACACTCGCTCTTGAAATTGTAGCCAAACATCCTCAGATTACGTACTACCTTGGTTTTATAATCTTTATATATGGATGTTATGAATTATATCATGCAATAAAAGATAAGACTATTCCTGCCTTCCTTAAGACAACAGGACTTCTTATTATCGGAGCTGCTCTTGCAGTAGCTACTAATGCCGACTATATGATGACTATGTCTGAGTATGGGAAGCACACTATGCGTGGACCTTCTGAACTAACTCATAATGCAAACAACAAAACTTCAACAGGTATAGATAAAGATTATGCTACAGCATGGAGTTATGGTATAGATGAGACCTTTAATCTTCTAATCCCTAACTATAAAGGAGGAGCTTCAGATGGATCTCTTAGTGAGGACTCTGAGATATATAAACTATTTGCTAGACAAGATAGAGGATATGCAAAGAAAGTCATAAAGCATATGCCAACTTATTGGGGTGCTCAACCAGGAACTTCTGGCCCAGTATACATTGGATCAATAATTATATTCCTATTCGTTTTAGGGCTATGCATCGTAAGAGGTAAAACAAAGTGGTGGCTACTTACTGCAACACTACTTTCTTTTGCTCTAGCATGGGGTAAGAATTTTATGCCACTTACCGATTTCTTTTTAGACTATATCCCCATGTATAGTAAATTTAGAACTGTTTCCATGATTCTAGTGATAGCTCAAATGACAATACCATTACTAGCTATCCTTGCATTAAAAAGAGTCTTTGAGAAAGAATTAAATAAGAAGCAATTAATCAAAGGTTTAAAGATAGCACTGGGTACTACAGGAGGGTTCTGTCTTCTTGTTTATCTATTCCCATCTATATCTGGAAATTTCATTGGAGAAAGTGATTCTCAGATACAAGAGATTATAGCTAAAGCTCTTCAAGCGGATAGAATATCTCTTCTTAAAGCTGATGCACTAAGATCATTAATCTTCATTGTTTTATCAGCTACGACAATATGGTTTGCTAGTAAAGAAAAGCTAAAAGCAAATTATGCATATATCATCTTAGCTGTATTAATCTTGGCAGATATGTGGACTGTTGACAAACGCTACTTGAACAAGGATCACTTTATGCCAAAACGTCAATTAACTGGTCAATTCTCAGAACGTCCTGTGGATAAAATTATTCTTCAGGATAAAGATCCTGATTACAGAGTATTAGACCTAAGCGTTAACACATTTAATGATTCTAAAATATCGTACTTCCACAAGACAATAGGAGGATACAGTGCTGGTAAACTAAGACGATACCAAGATTTAATAGAATTCCATATCTCGAGAGAGATTAATGAGTTCATCCCTAGCATTAATAAGCAAAGTTCATTAATGGAGATTGAAGCTACTCTTGCTAAGCTTAATGTTCTGAACATGCTTAACACAAAGTATGTAATCTATCATCCAGAAGCTGCGCCTATTCAAAATAGAAGTGCTCTAGGTAACGCATGGTTCGTTGACGATTATAGAATGGTTAAGAATGCTGATGCAGAGATTACTGCTCTCAATAACTTCAATCCGAAAGAAGAAGCTATCATTGATAATTCTTTTGAAGAAATCCTTAAAAACAGAGCATTTATTCCTGATAATCACGCTAGTATAAAGCTTGAATCTTATACTCCTGACAAACTAATATATAAAACAAAAGCTTCATCTGAGCAACTTGCTGTATTCTCTGAGATTTATTATCCAAATGGATGGAAAGTAAAGATTGATGATGTAAATGCAGAGCATTTTAGATGTAATTACGTATTACGCTCTATGATTGTTCCAGCGGGAGATCACACCGTGACATTCTATTTTGAGCCAGACACATATTACAGTGGTAGAACCATTGCATTAATTAGCTCTATTTTACTAATACTACTCTCTCTTGGAGTATTAATATTTAAGATAAAACCTCTTCTTATGAAGAAATAAAAAAAGCCCCCTTTAGTCGATACTAAAGGGGGCTATATATTCTAATATGGGTCGTAGTTAATTATTAATGTCTTATTAACTCCTGTTGCTGTAGAATATTTTGTTCTACCATTTTTATAGAGATTAAATTTCCTCACTCTCTTATATCTCCTACCCCTTTTTTCATACACCTGAACCTTTATACTAATTTGAGTCCCACCAGTAAGATCTTTTTCATTAATCACTATCGCAGATACTGTCTGAGGAGCTGCTTTATTTATTGTTAATTTTCTAGAGCTTCCTTTTACTTTATATGAAGCAGTTACGGACACGTAATAGTCCCACGTAGTCTCCAAAACAATACTAAACCTAGCACCCTTTGTCGACATGGGAATATCTACAATAGGATTCTCTCCTGCTACATTAGCAATAACACTTCCCGTATACTCTGTATATATAGGATGTATATCTTCAAGAAACTTTGAATAATAATCAATCTTCTCTTGTTGCAACTCCTCCTCTGAAGCATCCCACCAGATATCCGAATAAAATCTATCGAGCTTAGCCTTATATACCTTGTTCTTAGCTACTGCATTAGAAATTGAATTAGCAATAAATTCATTCTCACCACAAGGAATACTCATAGAAACTTGTTCTGTTCCTATTTCTCCTTCTTCAGCATATTCAAAAACGACCTCAGAAGACAAAGGGTTATTTCTAGAATCACGCAAACTCTGGTGAATTGCATTAATTCTCACTCCATCAATATGCATAGGAGCATTACCTCTCAATACATTTGAAACTTTTGAAGATTTGACCCTAGATGTTCTCTGTTCAATACAAGTATTAGACTTAACTTGGATTGAATTACCAATACCAAAACTTACTCTTGATTCTTTATATTTAGGCACAATATCCTGCTCTTCCTCATTACATGATATCATCATTCCTGCAATAAGAAATAGATTAAAAAGAATTATATGCCTAAATTGTCTTGTCATATCCTATTAGGTGGTATTTAATTAGTCGATATCAACAACAATTCCTTCATCTGTCATCTCCATCCACGAGAAAGAAATGCCAGACTCTTGCACTATTAAATTACCACTTGCATTATAATTAAGTACCAATGTTGTATTTGCTGCAGCTTTTGTATTATACGGTTTACCATTTTTAAGCACTTTCACTGTCTTAAGCAATTCATCGCTACCATGTGCATATACTTTAAGAGTAATTACTACATCATTAGCTCCCTTAAGATCTTTACCATTTAAAACAATTGCAGAAGCTTTCTCAGAAGTAGCATCTTTAACCTCAAAAGTATCATTCATACATGAAACAGTCATATCTATATCATAGTTCTGTGAAGTCTCTAACACAACATTGTAACGTGCGTTATCTGTTGACATTTTTAAAGAAACTGAATTATCTGTTTTTGTTATTGTTTTTGTTTCTGAACCATTAAAAACAGCATAAATTCCTTGCTTCTCAACTAATCTTGCAGAATAATAAGACTGCTTATCATCAATCGTTGACAAAGGAATATTATTTTTATAAATCGTATTTGCTGCATCATAAGTAGGCTTACTCACTACTGTGAATTCATTAGATCCTAAAGGAATATTCATTGTTATTGCATCCCCAGACTGGCCATTATTTACAAAATCAAATTCGCCATTTAGTATATTCTCTATTCCTTCTTCATAAGTTGCTTTAATAACAACACCAGACACATAAACTGGAGCATTACCTCTAGAATATCTAGCTGAACTATTCATTCTAGAAGTCTTATGGTTTACCTCATACTGAGTTTCTAGATTAATACTAACATCTGTTGTTGCTACCACTAATTCATTAACACTCACTTCGTGCTTTGAACATGAACTTAATACAAATACTAACACTACCGCTGCAAAAATAAACTTCTTCATATACTCGTTATTTATAAATTATTTCAACTTAATTTCTGCGCAAATATATACGGATTAGTGAAAGGTTTTTCTCTAATATTATGAACGGTCAATTCTACTTGACGAATAGCTAAATATCTTACATCTCAAAACAAAAAAGCCCTATTGACTAGTGTCAATAGGGCTTTTATATCTCTTTATTAATTATTTATCTTATAGAATCAGAAACAATCTCAACAAGCTTATAAATCTTATCTGCCTTTCTAATCTTCTCAGGTACTGCTATAGAAAAAATCTCTCCTTTTACAGTTTTATCAACATTCTTATAATCAACTCTTATCTCTTCTATCTTAATATTAATAACTCCTGTATTAGGACCAGTAATTATTATCTCATCCCCTATCGCTAATTCTCCAGAATCCATCTTAAATTCAGCAATCTTAAGTTTAGAGAAGTAATTCATATTCTTAGCTACATACGTTCTCTGCTTTGTAGCAAGTGATCCATATACATGAGACCATTCTCCAAGTCGTTGACCTAGATAATAACCATTCCAGAAACCTCTATTAAAAACTGTAGATAATCTTTCTTTCCAGGCATCAATATTCTCACTTCCATAAGTCTCATCAACAATAGACTCAACAGCCTCTGAATAACACTCTACAACGGTCTTCACATATTCTTGTGATCGCGCACGTCCCTCAATCTTTAAAACACGAACTCCTGCATCTATCATTTTATTAAGGAATCCTATGGTGCATAAATCTTTTGGGGACATTATATACTCATTCTCAATATCAAGTTCTATATCCTTCTCTTTATCCTTAACGGTGTACTCTCTTCTGCATACCTGCATACATGCACCTTTATTTGCAGAAGCATTCATTTCATGAAGACTTAGATAGCATTTCCCAGAAACAGCCATACAAAGAGCTCCATGTGAAAACATCTCTATCTTAATAAGCTCTCCATTTGGTCCACGTAAATCATCCTCAATAATCTTATCATATATCTTTTTTACTTTCGTAAGTGTTAACTCACGTGCTAGAACAACAACATCTGCAAATTTCGCATAGAACTTAACTGCCTCGTAATTAGAAATATTACATTGAGTCGAGATATGTATTTCAACACCAACCTCACTGGCATATTGTATAGCAGAAATATCAGAAGCAATAATAGCTGTAAGACCCGACTCTTTAGCAGCATCTATTGTCTGATGCATTCGCTCTAAGTCATTATCATATAAAACAGTATTAACTGTTAGATATGACTTCATATTATTCTTCTTACAGATATCTACTATCTGACGAAGATCCTCTAGTGTAAAATTATTTGCAGAACGAGATCTCATATTAAGACCAGCCACTCCAAAGTAAATTGAATCAGCTCCACCCTGTACCGCTGCCATCAATGACTCATATGAGCCCACAGGAGCCATTATTTCTATATCGCTTCTTTTCATATCAAAATTATTTGTGCGCAAAAGTACAATCAATTACTTAATAATGAAAATATTGGATATTATTTCCATTTATTGAACATTTAAACACTAAAGCTTGCAACAAACTTTTTTATAATTAGTACAAATAGATATATTTAATTCAGAACAAAGAAAAACATGAATTACAAAATTTACACCCTATCTAATTTTAGAAACATAAACCAAATAAATAAACTTAGTGAAAAGGACATCTTTGAGATTGAGGTCGTTGGGCATATCTTTCCTTTTAAAACAAACAATTATGTAGTTGACAAACTTATTGATTGGCGTAATTATAAGAGCGATCCCTGTTTCTTAATCAATTTCCCTCAAAAGGGGATGCTATATGAAGAAGATTTTGATCTGTTAGCAGAAGCACTAAAATCAGGTAAAAATAAAACTCAATTAAAAGAAGTTATAAGTAATATTAGGAAAAAATATAACCCCGACTCTTCTTCTCAGACACTAAATATTCCAAGCTATAATGGGAATAAAATACAAGGAGCCCAGCATAAATATAGAGAAACAATGCTCTTTTTCCCAACCCAAGGTCAAACATGTCATGCATATTGTACATTCTGTTTCAGGTGGCCACAGTTTTCGGGTTTAAAAGAAATCAAATTTGCTACAAAAGATATAGACCAAATAATTGAATACTTCAAAAGTAAACCAATGCTTACAGATCTTCTTATAACAGGAGGAGATCCAATGACAATGCGTTCTGATATGTTTGAAGCATACATAGATAAAATATTAAATGCTAATATTCCAAATCTAAAAACTATTAGAATTGGCTCTAAGACCTTAGCGTACTGGCCTTACAGATATCTTACAGACATAGACTCTGATCAACTACTATCCACATATAAAAAGATAACAGACAAAGGGATTAACCTAAGCTTCATGGCACATTTTAATCATCTTAATGAAATGAATTCCAATGAATGTAAGCTGGCTGTTGAAAAGATTCTTGCAACAGGAGCCCAGATTCGGTCTCAGTCACCTATTCTTAATAAGATTAATGACGATCCAGACATGTGGGCTAAAATGTGGAGAAAACAGATGAACTGGAATATTATTCCATACTATATGTTTATTGCAAGAGACACTGGAGCTAGTAAGTATTTTTCCATATCAATTGAAAGAGCATGGAAAATATATCGCAAAGCGTATTCGAGCATTAGCGGATTATGTAGAACTGTTAGAGGTCCAAGTATGTCAACAGAAAAAGGGAAAATCATTATTAATGGTATTAGTGAAATAAAAAACAAGAAAATAATCACTCTTAGCTTTATTCAAGCAAAAAATCCAAATTATGTAGGGATTCCATTCTATGCAAAATATAATCCCAATGCAGTATGGGTAGACGATCTTAAACCTGCTTTTAAAGAGAAATTCTTTTTTGAAGATTAAAGCATAGAGCTAAGCTTTTTCACTCATCACTTTTTTTTCTTAACTTTGTTCCACACAGAAAAAGAAATAATAAACTAAAAATATATCATTATGAATGAGGAAGTTCAGTTGTATATAGAAGATGCAAAAGAAAAGATGGATAAAGTAATTATTCACCTTGAAGACGAATTGAGTAAAATCCGTGCAGGTAAAGCAAATCCAAAGATACTTAGTAATATTATGGTTGATTACTATGGAACACCTACTCCTCTTCCACAGGTAGCTAATGTTTCTGTTCCAGATCCTCGTACTCTTGCTATCCAACCATGGGAAAAGCAAATGATTCAACCTATTGAAACAGCCATCATCAACTCTAATCTAGGTCTTAATCCAGATAATAATGGCGAGATGATTAGGCTTAATATACCTGCTCTTACAGAGGAAAGACGTAAGGAGCTTGTGAAGCAAGCTAAGGCTGTACTAGAAAATGCAAAAGTGAGTATAAGAAACGCTCGTAGAGACACTAATGATTCTCTAAAGAAACTTATTAAAGAGGGGCTTTCTGAAGATTCAGAAAAAGATGCTGAAGCAACAGTTCAAAAAACCACTGATTCTTATTCTAAGAAAGCAGAGGAGATGCTAACTGTCAAGGAGAAAGAGATTATGACAATCTAATTCATATCTACTCAACATATAAAAAAAGGAGGCTTAAAAGCCTCCTTTTTTTAATTCTCTAATATCTTAAATACTTCATCCAATTTAGGAGTCAATATAATCTCAGTTCTTCTATTCTTTGCTCTTCCATATGAAGAGTTCTCAGTATTTAAAGGAACATATTTACTTCTACCCGCAGCAATCAATCTCTTAGGATTAACAGATTTATTCTCTAGAATAATCCTAATAATAGCAGTTGAACGTTTAACACTCAAATCCCAATTATCCTTTATCTGCTTGTTTCCTTTATATGGTATATTATCAGTATGACCTTCAACCATTATATTGATGTCATTATTCTTAGCTATAACGTTAGCCAATTTTCTTAAAGCACTCTTTCCATTAGTACCAACAGTCCAGCTTCCAGATTTAAAAAGTAACTTATCTTCAACTGAGACATACACCTTACCATTCTTAATTTTTACAGAAAGTCCATCTTTCTCAAAACCTAAAAGGGCATCACTTACTTTACGTTTTAGTTCTGCAACAGCAGCATCTTTTCGTTTAAGTGCATCCTCTAGCT
>Ga0193952_1000340_pt1 | contig 20019 bp, 13 predicted proteins | sample BB_3_MG_FD_140368 | JGI IMG/M metagenome (GOLD analysis project Ga0193952, IMG submission 140368) | Microbial mat bacterial communities from the Broadkill River, Lewes, Delaware, United States - BB_3_MG | ecosystem: Environmental > Aquatic > Freshwater > River > Microbial mats | place: USA... | reverse complement strand
TAGGAATAAGCATAGTATGATAATAATATTTATCATAAAACTTTATAAGCTTTGAGCTTTTGTCTATCATAGGAAAAATCAAGATTTTGGTAAGTATTCCAATACTTCCAAATGAAATAATCATAGAAGCTAAATTTCCTTTAGGAAGTGAGCCTTCAAATAAAATCTTAAAAAAATACAGATACAAAATAATCATATAAATATATAATAAAGGAACTAAAATATTTTTTACTAATATTTGAAGTGGATTTGTTAAATATAGTTCATAGTTTTCATAAACGAAATCTCTACTTAAATTTGATAAAACCAATAAAGGAAATAACCCTAGCATACTTATAATTCCAATATCTTTATATACATAAGAAGGTAAAGAAAACTCAAAAAGATAAGCAATACTTGCAAAAATAGCATTTAATCCAAGAAGTAATATAAGTGAGCTAATTAGTGCAAAAATTACCGCATAAAAAGTATCATAATTGAAAAGTAGAAAAGCTTTATTTGTAGTTTTTTTAAATAAAAAAGGTGCAAAAGATAAACTTACTATATTTAAAACAACTAAAAAGAAACTAGAGGTATTAAAATATAAAACATTGTAAGCTGTAAATAAAACAATACTTATACTAGCTATTAATTCAATCAAAAAGTTTATATTTAGACTCTTTACAAAAAGTCTAAAAGAAACCAAAGGCACTATACTTAAAATAAGTGTATATAAAAAATCTTCTTGTAACTCTTTTGTAAAATATAAAATATCATGGGATTTAAAAAAGGCAAATATTACTGCTGTTATTATAAATAATACAACTAATGGAAAGTCAAAAAAAGTACTCTTTAGTTTTTGATCTATATTTGATAGTTTTAAAAATCCCTTTAACATTTAGTTTAGCACCTCTATTATTTCTTCTAATCTATTTATATTGATTTTTGATAGATGGTTCATTTCATCTTTTTCAAAAACGTCTTTATTTAGTTGAAGTAACTCATCTAACTGTTTCGCAAGAGTTAGCTGTTTTTCTTCTTGTATTTTAGAAGAAAATGGCTTTTCTAAAAAATAAGATAAAGAAGAACTCTCTTCAAGTAAAAAACTTAAATTATACCCTACTTCTTCCTCATTTAAATAAGCTCTTGTAACTTCTAGATATCCTGCTGTATTGCAAATATCATGCATTTCTCTTGAAGTATATGCTGTTTTTATTAAAGATCTTGCATTTTGGACTAAATCCTCTTTTGAATACTCTTCACCTATTTTTAAAAGGATTTCTAAAACCCTATCAAAATCAAAATTTTCTATTAGTTGTTCTTGTATTTGTTCTAAATTCATATTTCTCTATTCTATTATTTTATAAAGAAGTTTTGATAAAACTTCTCTTTCATTTTCATCTAACTTACGAAAATACTTATCTTCTAAAGTAAGTACGTCATTTAAAGCTTCTAAAGCCTTTTCTTTACCTTTTGAAGTTAGCTGTACTAATTTACTTCTTTTGTCTTTATCGTTCTCTATACGTCTTATTAAACCATCAAGTTCAAGCTTTTTTAATATCTTTGTCATTCCACCAGAAGAAAAAAGTAGTTTCTCATAAAGTGTAGTAGGACTTAAGGTATATTCATCTTCTCCTAAAGTATATAAAGTTGCTAAAACATCTAAATCTGTTTGATTTAGTTTATATCTATTTGAGATTAAATCATTGCCTTTTTCATATAAAATTTTATGTAATGAAAAAAAAGGTATAGACTGATTTAATGTATCTTTATAAATATCAGGCCTATCATTTTTTAGTTTAATACTTCCATTTTGTAATTGTGTTAAATTCATAGAAGAATAATACCATAAGCTAAGTTAGAAAAACTATCTTACCAAGAAAGACATATTTAAGATATTTAATGTTATCTTTCTAAGTAAGATAATTTTTAACAAGAAGGATTTTATATGACAGCATGGATTTTTTTAGCATTGGCTGGAGTATTTGAAGTATTATTCGCAGCAACTTTAAAACTAACAGAAAACTTTACAAGGTTATACCCTACTTTGATATTTATAACATTTGCAATATTGAGTTTTTATTTTTTAACAAAGGCAATTGAGAGTATTCCTCTTGGAACTGCTTATGTGATTTGGACTGGAATTGGGGCTGTAGGAACGGTACTAGTTGGAATCTTTTTTTATAATGAACCAGCTAGTTTTTTAAGACTGTTTTTTATAAGTACATTAGTGATTTCAATTGTTGGCTTAAAACTAGTTTCTAACTAGTTTTAAGACTTATCAACACCAAATTTTTTATACCAGTCATATGATAAAACAATATGATGACTCTCTTCATTATCTAAACTCTTAATATATTCATCATTTGGATAAGTTTTTGATAACTTAATCCAAATATTAACAGCAAATAACAAGTGTGACTTTATATCTTTTGGAACTGGAATATAAGGTCTAAAATCAGTAATACCTTCTTTTTCAAGCTCAGCTAATTTTTCATCTGTAATATAATCAATTGGCGTATTTGTACGAGGGTTTCTAACTATTTTAGCTTCCATATCTTTTTGATATTGAGCATAATCAAATACAGGAACTGGTACGTAATCTTTATTTATAACTTCATTCATTCTAAAAACTTCTTTTGTAAATTTTTGCGTATTATATCAACAAAATATTTAAAATAAAAGCAAGAAACTCTTTTACTTTAAAGAACAACCACAAGAAGTAAAACTATCATTTGCTCTTAAATATTCCCTAGCTTTTTTAGAGATTAAATCAACTATAATATTTAAAAATGCAGTTATAAGTAAAAGTAAGAACATCTTATCAAGTCTAAAATCAGCAATAGCAGAGTCAATAAAAAATCCTAAAGTTGCAATTCCAAGTATTCCTAAGATTGCACTCTCTCGCATAATAATTTCCCATCTGTAAAATAAAAATGCTAAGAATTGATTATAAACCCTTGGAAGGACTTCATAGAAATACTTTTCATTTCGTTTCTTCGTAACATCAGGTCTTAGGCTTAATAAATTAGTTTCATTTCCCATAAGATGAGCTATTATTGAACCATTATGAAGCATTAAAGCAAGCGCTGCTGGAAGCATTGAAGGTCCAAAAAGTTGCAAGAATACATAAGCTAAAATATATTCAGGAGTTGATCTTAAAATCACTAAAAATATATGAGATGTAAGTCGTGTTGGCTTTTGAAAAAACTTCTTCGATACTAAAGGAAATAAAAGTAAAGCTAAAATAGCAGTTAAAAAAAGTGCTAATTGTGTTAAAACTATCGTATTAAAAACTCCAGGTAATATTTCATTTGAAAAGATATTATCAAACCAAGCAAGTGTTTTATCAAATCCTAAATCATTTCGTATAGGATGAGGAACAATATCACTAGTTACAAATCTTACTAAATTATCCCAGTTAAACCCTGAGAAATCATCTAAATAGAAAAATGAAGCAATAGTTAAAGGAATAAAAGTATATTTATTAAACCACCACTTTACACTAGCAACTACAATATAAAATAAAATCAATATCATCCAAACTTCGTGATAGTATCCTTGCATAAATGAACTCGAAAGATAGTATCCTAAAGTAGTAATCCCCACAAAACCTAAAATAGCAGTAGAACGTAGTGCACACTCAAATCTATATAAAGTATAAGATACTAAATGAGGAAATGCATCAGGAATTTTTGTATAAATAAAATATGATATTCTACTTTTACCTCGAAGAGTTTCAGGGAATGTATCGTGCTCTTCTAGTATTTCTGCATATACCTTTGCTAAGATTGCAGAATAAGGGATAATAATAGCTAAAATTGCAGTTAAAGTATTAAGTCCAAAAATCTGTAAAAAGATTAAAGCCCAAAAAAGTTCATGAATAGCTCTAGTAAAAGATAGAGATATTCGAACTAGCATATTTTGAAAAAATAGAGCTAGAAAAAAACCTAAAATAGCTGAAATAAAAATAGCTACCATAGCTATTGATATAGTATTTAAAAAGGCTTCAAATAAAATAGAATAATCATTAAAAGAAAGCTTTACAATTGAAAAGAAAAAATCTTGTACAAGTAAAGAAGTATCCACTGTTGATATTGATAAGTCTGCTATTAAAAAACTTATAAATCCAACAAGAAAAATTACAAAGCTTACCCTTAGGTTCTTAGTCACAAACATAATACAACTTCTGTCTATCTTCATCATTTAAATCCACACAAGCTTTATCAACTAAAACACTTCCATTTTTAAGGCCAATTACCCTGTCGAAGTTTTTTATTGCTAAGTCCACATTGTGTAAAGCACAAATTGATGTTTCAAATTTTGAAGTTAATATTTTAAGTGTTTTATCACTTAAATATTCATCTAATGCTGAAATTGGTTCATCAGCTAAAAGAATAGCTTTCTCATCAAAAACAGCTCTTGCTATTGCGCATCTTTGTTTTTGACCACCTGATAAGTTCAGGATTTTTGATTGAAGTTTATCTTCAAGTTCTACTTCTTCTAAAATTTTTGAAATGTCATTTTTATATTTCGTTGAAGGAAGAACAAGGTTTTTAAGATTAGTAAAAAGTGAGTTTTCATCTAGTTTAGAAATATAAACATTATGAAAAACTGACAAGTTATTTACAAGGCCTAACTCTTGAGGGATGTAAGAACAGTTTTGTTTTTGTAAATCAAATAAATGTTTTAATAGTGTAGATTTTCCACTACCACTTTTACCTAAAAGAGCGACTTTCTCGCCCTTTTTTATAGATAAGCTAAAATCACTTAAAACTGTAAAATCCCCATAAGAGATATTTTGATCTTGTAAATAAAATGCCATAATTAATCTTTAGTCAACAAGACCAATTTCTCTTGCTGTTTTTAAGATTTTGTCAAAATCAGAGTTTTTAGCTTCAATAAATCCAGATCTAGGGAAAGAGTTTAAAATCTCTTTATCTTTTAAGTTAATTAATGCATTTTGAAGTTTCTTAGTAAATCCTTTACCATAAACCTCATCTAAATTACCATGTGTTGTAAAATTATAATCATAATAATCAGGTGTTTCCCAAATTTTAATTACTTTTGAAGTATCAATAGAACCATTTTTGATTCCCTTGTTCCATACTTTATAATTAACAGCACCAACTTCATAAGCACCACTTTGAACTAAAGAAACAGTTTTTGTATGATTTCCTGAGAAACCAACTTTTTCAAATAAATCTTTTGGAGATTTTTTTGTGTTCTCTGTAATAAAATACTCTGGCATTAATCTTCCAGAAGTAGAACCTTTAGAACCAAAAGTAAATGTTTTTCCTTCTATTTGAGAAGGGAAATCTGTAGAGAATTTTAAACCAGTTTTTGTATTTGCAATTAAAAATGATTTAAATTTTGGATCTTCAACACCTTGTGCAATTGCAATTGCATTAGGAACAATAAGTCTAGCTTTAACACCAGATAAACCACCAAACCATGCAAGTTGTACTTGGTTATTTCTAAATGCTGCAATTGAAGCAGAATAAGACTTAACAGGAATGAATTTAACATCAACACCTAGTTCTTTTGTTAAATAAACAGCTAACTTAGAGAATCTCTCTTTTAACTTTGTTTCATCTTGATCTGGAATTGCTGTAAACGTAAAAGTTTGTGCATAAGCAAAACCAACAAGCATTGATAACATTAATAATATTTTTTTCATGTGAGTAAAACCTCAAATAATTTGAAGCATATAAAGGCATATAAAGTAAGAGTAATAAAAACACTTTATGTCCAACCTAAACCTTAGGTCTACTGCTTTTTTGTGTTGAAATACTATTATATAGGATATAAATACCACCTTAAGTGGTACTTACTACAATTTTAAAGGCTAGATATCCTTGAAGGTATCTCTAATTTTTAAAAACTCATTTAAGTGAGTAAAAAATATTTCAATAAGCTTTGGATCAAAATGCTTTCCAGATTCTTCTTTTAATAGAGTAAATATCTTTTCATCATCCCATGCTTTTTTATAAACCCTATCACTTCCTAGAGCATCAAATACATCTGCTATTGCAGTTATTCTACCATACAGATGAATTTCATCACCTTTTAATCCTTGGGGATATCCTGAGCCATCATATTTTTCTTGATGATGATATGCAATTATTGCAGCTGCTTTTAAAATAGTTTTATTTGAACCTTTTAACATCTCATAACCAATTTGAGAATGATTTTTCATAATCTCAAACTCTTCTTCTGTGAATTTACCAGGTTTATTTAAAATACTATCAGGAATTGCAACTTTTCCAATATCATGCATAGGACTTGCCATTTTTACTATTTCTGCTTCATCTTCTGGCAAGCCACTATATAAAGCTAATAGTTTTGAATATTCAGCAACTCTTTTTACATGTAAACCTGTTTCTTTACTTCTCTCTTCTGCAATAGAACCTAATCTAAAAACAACTTCTTTTTGTGTTTCTATTATTTCATCATTTAGGTTTTCAATCTCTCTTTTTGCTTCTTCTATTTTCTTTTTTTCTGTAATGTTTTGAGAGATAGCCGTATAATATAAAAATCGTCCATCAACGCTATATTCAGGAGAGATAATTGTCCATAACCAATAAGAAGTTCCATCTTTCTTTTTGTCTTTTATCTCACCTTTCCAAACATTTCCAGCTTTTACAGTTTCCCATAAATCTTTATGAAGTTCAGAAGAAGTATCTTCATGTTTTAAAAGACTATGACTTTGTCCTATTAATTCATCTTTTGAATAACCAGAGATAGCAGAAAAAGCATCTGTTACATAAAGAATTTTTCCTTTTTCATCAGTTCGAGCAGCAATAACAAATTCATCATAAGTAGCTAATAAACCATTTAATTCATAATTTAGTTTTTTAATATTTTTAATATTTTCAAATGATCTAATTGAAGTAGTTATAGTAGTAATAAGCTTTTTTGATGTTAATTCTGTTTTTTCTTTATAATCATTTATTGCGTAGTTCATAACAACATCATCTTCTAAAACTTGCCCAGATTGTCCTGTTCTTAATACTATTTGTATAAAGTCATTATGAAGTTCATCTCTAATTCTTTTTACTACTTTTAGTCCAGCATCATCACTTTCCATAATTACATCAAGTAAAACTAATACTATATCTTCATTCTTTTCTAAAATATCCACAGTTTGAGGACCATTATACGCACTTAAAAACTCTAATTCTTTATCTTTGTAAATAAAATTTTTAAGTACGGTTTTTGTTAATAAATGAATATCTTCTTCATCATCTGAAATTAAGATTTTCCATTTTTCTCTATTTGTTTCTTGGATATTTTCATTTTTATTAGAAAATTTCATATTTGCCATTTTAAAAACCTATTCTTAAATTTTAAAAATTATATTGAATTGAACACCTTCACCTTCAAGGCTTTCACATTCAATTTTTCCATTAAGCTGTTTAGTTATTATATTATAAATAATATTTAAACCTAAACCACTACCACCATTTTCTCTATTTGTAGTAAAAAAAGGATCAAATATTTTCTGAAGATTTTCTGAAGATATTCCTTTTCCATCATCCTTATAAACTAAAGATAAATTATCTTCATTTACGTCTGCTTTAATATATAACTTTCCTTTTTCACCTTCATCATAAGCATGAATAATTGAATTTATAATTAGATTTGTTAATATTTGAGATATTAAACCTGGATAGCTTTTGATTCTAATGTTTTCATCACAAACTATTTCTATTTCTAAATTAGTTTTTTTCACTATATTATGAATACTTAAAATCACCTCATCTAAATATTCAGATAAGTCAAATGTTCTTTTCTCTTCACTTGTTTGATCAACTGCAATTTGCTTAAAACTCTTAACTAAATTTGCTGCTTTTGAAAGATTTATATTTATTAAAGATGACAATTCAAGTGCATTTGTTAAGTAATTTTTAAAATCATCTTCACTCATGTCTTCATTATTATATTTGTCATTTAGCTCTTTTGTAAGTTCAAGGAAGTGAGTACTTCCAGTAATACCAATACCTACAGGAGTATTTATTTCATGGGCAACCCCAGCAACTAATCCGCCAAGACTTGCCATTTTTTCTGACTCAATTAATTGTTTTTGTGTATTTTTCAGACTTTCTAAGGAAGCAGAATATTCTTCATTTGTATGTTCAAGTTCTTCTATTGTAATATCAAGATTATTTGCCATTTTATTTAAAATATTTTTTAAATTACTTAAAATAGGATTTGAAACATTTACGATTAATCTTTGATGTAAATTACCTTTTTCAAACTCTTTCACAATTAATATTGCTTCATTTAATATTGCTTTATCTTCATCTAATTCTTTTTTTGTTTTTATAATATTTTGATTTACAATCTTAGACATGATTCCAAATTCATCTTTTGAAGAGTCATCTAATAGTTTTATTTCATCTGAATTATGATTTAAATATTCAAAAAAAGATAATAACCCTATTTTAAAGTTTGATAAAGATTTGATAATTCTATCTTGTATAATATATGTGATAATACTAAATAATAAAATTGAAATAACCATTAATAAAACTAAAGATATAAGTTCATTATATGATCTATCTTTATAGCTTATAACTTTAGCTTTTAAATTCTTTATAAAAAAATCACTTTGCTCATGCATAAAGTCTATTTTTTTACTAATACTTTCAAACCAGTACACTGCATTTATATCTATTTTATCTTCCATATTCCAAGTTATAAATTTATTTATTAACTCATCAACATAAAATAAATCACTATCCTTCACAGCTTTGTTATATAGTTCTTTATTCTTATCAGAAGTATATAAATAAAAATTTTCTTTATACACCATATTTGTTCTTGCTATATTTTTGAACATAAAGGCAGCTTCAGAAGAAGAATTCCATAGTAAAATAATAGAACCTAATGCTCTTTCTAAGCCCACTTGGTCTTTAAGTAATTGTAGGTTCTCAAAAGCTATGATTTCACTTGTAACTTCTTGATTATTAGACATTTTAGATAAATAAATTATATTACTTAATAATTCATTATTCATTGAAGTGAAAAAATTTATTATGTTAAATACTTCAGTAGATTTATCCGAAATTGATTGACGTTTTGATTTAAGTTCAGTATTAAAATTATTTATGATTTTTCTAATTCTTTGTTTTATTTTTTCATCATAAGAGTTAATATTTTTAATAAAAATATCGTTAAATTTACTTAATTCCTTATTTACTAAAAGTCTTTGTTTTTGAAGCTTATTCTTAAAATGATAAGAACTACTAATTAAATATGCAGCAGAGAGACCTCTTTCTATTTGTAATTCATGTACTAAAGTAGAAATAGAATCTACTTGTTCAATCATTTTTTCAATATCAGCAGAATTTTTATAATTATAATATGAGTTATGTATTATTTTAACACTTAAAAAACAAATTATTAATATTGCACCAATTGCTATACTAACCAATTTACTTTGCATGCTCATTACATATCCTAATTATTTTTTAGTAATATAATACCTTATATTTACTAAAAATACTAGACATCGCTAAAGGTTTCTCTTATTTTTAAAAATTCCTCTAGATGATTAAAAAATATTTCTACTAAATCTGGATCAAAATGCTTTCCACTTTCAGATTTCATCAAATCAAATATTTCATCATCATCCCAGGCTCTTTTATATACCCTATGACTTCCTAGTGCATCAAATACATCAGCTACAGCAGTTATTCTTCCATATATATGAATTTCATCTGCTTTTAATGCTTGTGGATAACCTGTACCATTGTATTTTTCCTGATGTTCATGAGCTATAATAGCTGCTGCTTTTAAAATAGTTTTATTTGAATTTTTTAACATCTCATAACCAATTTGAGCATGTGTTTTCATAATCTCAAATTCTTCTGGGGTAAACTTACCTGGCTTATTTAAAATATTATCAGGGATTGCAACTTTACCAATATCATGCATAGGACTTGCCATTTTTATAATTTCAGCTTCTTCTTTTTCTAAGCCATAATATAAAGCTAATAATTTTGAATACTCAGCAACTCTTTTTACATGCATTCCAGTTTCTTTACTTCTAGCTTCCGCAATTGCTCCAAGTCTAAATACTACTTCTTTTTGGGTATCTATTATTTCAGTATTTAAGTGCTCAACTTTTTTCTGATTTGTTATATTAAAAAAAATAGATGTATAGTTTAAGAAGTTATCATTGTTATCAAACTCAGGATCTCTTTTAACATAAGCCCATAAGGTTTCTCCAGTTTTAGTTTGGTATCTAACTTCTCCATGAAAAGACTGATGCATTTTGTATCTATTTTTAAAAGCTTCCGTTCCTCTTTCTTCGTATAAAGGATGAATTAACATATCTGTTACATTTCCAAGGAGTTCATCTTCTGTATATTTAAAAGCTTTGCAAAAGGCTTTACTTACATAAATAAGTTTCCCATCTTCATCTACTTTAGAAGCTATTACATTTTTATCTAAAGACTTCACAAGTTTATTTAAATCATAATTTAATGACTCAATTTGAGAATTACTTTGCTCTAAAGCTTTTATGTTTTCATATGATCTAATTGCCGTAATAATTGTAGTAATTAATTTTTTTGAAGTTAGTTCTGTTTTTTCTTTATAATCATTTATTGCATAATCCATAACAACTTCTGTTTCAGGGACTAATCCAGATTGTCCAGTTCGAAGAACTATTTGAATAAAATTATTGTTTAAATCATCGCGTATTTTTTTTACTACTTGTAATCCAGCATCATCACTTTCCATAATAACATCAAGTAAAATCAATACAATATCATCATGTTTTTCAACTGCACGGATAGTATCAAGCCCATTATAAGTACTAATAAATTCTAATTTTTTATTTTTGTAGATAAAGTTTTTTAATACTGTTTTTGTTAATACATGTACATCTTCTTCATCGTCACAGATTAGTATTTTCCATGTATCTAATTCTTTTGTATCATCTATTTCTGGTTTATAAAAATTCAACTTTCCCATGATTAATTCCTAGTTCTTCTATTATACTTTAAAAGTGATGGTAAACTCAACTCCTTTACCTTCACTTGTATATTTTATTTTTCCATTTAATTTTGTAGTAATAATATTATATATAATATTTAGTCCTAAGCCACTACCACCATTTTCTCTATTTGTAGTAAAAAACGGATCAAAAATTTTATTTATATTTTCTTTTGGAATACCTACTCCATCATCTTTATAGATTATTGTTATTTCATTTTCTATTTTCTTTACAATTATTGATAAAAGACCTTTTTCATTTTTTTCATATCCATGAATAATAGAGTTCATAATTAAGTTAGTTAACACTTGAGAAAAAGCTCCCGGATAAGAATTAATTTTTAGACTCTCATCACAAGAAACAAAAATATCAAGTTTTGTTTTCTTTGTAACACTATGAATACTTGATAAAACTTCATGTATATATTTTTTAAAATTAAACTCTCTTTTTTCTTCACTTGTTTGATCCACTGCTACTTGTTTAAAACTCTTAACTAAGTTTGCAGCCCTTTTTAAATTTGAGTTTATTAAAGTAGCTAGCTCATCAGAAGTTGACAAATACTCTTCAAAAGCTTTTTGTGTCATAGTATCATTTTCATAGGATTTACTTATCTCCTTTGATATTTCCATAAAATGAGTTGCTCCTGTAAGTCCTATTCCTATTGGAGTATTGATTTCATGTGCAACTCCTGCAACAAGACCACCTAAACTTGCCATTTTCTCTGATTCTATTAATTGCTCTTGGGTTTGCTTTAAATTATCAATTGAAACTTCAAGTTCATGGTTTGAGTCTTCAAGATCATTATTTCTTTTTAGTATTTGTTTTTCTAAAGCTTTTTTATCTGAAATATCTCTCCATACAACATGAATGATTTCATCATGATCTAAAATAATCTTAGTTAATACAATCTCAAGCCATATTTTTTCTTTATTTGATTTAAGATGTATCCATTCAAATCTATTACTTCCATTTTTTAAACACTCAAGTATTAATCTTTTTGCTTTTGATTGTGATTCTTCCCCATCAGGTTGAAACTCTGGAGATATTTCATGGGGTTCTAAACTCAAAAAGTTTTCTTTTGATTCATAACCTAAGATTTTTAAAGAAGCATTATTACACTGTATAAACCTGTTATCTTGAATAAGTAATAAACCATCAGAAGTATCATAGAACAGCGTTTCAAAAACATCTTTTTGTTCTTCTAAATCTTTTGACTTAGCTATTAATTCTTCTTTTGTTTTTGTAAGTGTTAAAACTGTTTTTCTTATCTTTTGATTTGTTAGTTCAATCTCTTTTTTAGCTTGAGATAATTTTCTTGTAAAGATTAAAATTATTGTTAATATAAATACAAATACAGCTACTATTTTGTAAATTACTGAATTATCAACAGCAGTACTAACTTCTGTTTGTATCCATTTATATTTTATATCTTGTTTTTCTTTTGGTGAAATATTAAATATCACTTTATTAAAAATACTTAGAAGTAAAGGATGCTTATCTTGAACTAAAATACGATGCTTAAATTTCTCATCAGTTAGTCCTACTATTTTAAGTTCAGGAAAATTGTTTTTAATATTATAAATAGCAATTGCACTATGTCCAACAAAGGCATCAACTTCTCCAGATGCAACTAAACTTAAAGCTTCTTTTTCATTTTTTGTTTCTATTAAATCAAAGTTATATTTACTATTAGAAAGTAATTTATATGAACTATAACCTTTAGGAACAGCAATAGATTTTCCTTGTAAGTCTGCTAAGCCATCTAAAAAGGTCTGTTTTTTATTTGCAACTATTGCATATTTAAATTCTGTTAGTTTATTTGTAATAAGCCCATTTTCAAAATCACTTGATACGTCACCAATTCCTGGAATCATATCAATTTCTTTATTTTTAAACTTAGATAAAACGTCCATCCAGTTTTCACTTTCTACAAATTCAAACTCTAAACCTGTTTTATTACTTATTAATTCTAAATAATCAGAAAAAAGTCCTTCATGCTTTCTATTCTCTATTATAGATAAAGGTTGCCATAAAGACGAAGAAAATTTTATAACTCTATTACTTTCTAAAAATTTTAGCTCTTCCTTTGTAAAAGATATTTGTTCATTAAAATAGCCAAATTGAGTATAAACTTTTTCTATATATTTATAATCTTTTACCTTTTTAAATACTTCTTTATTAGGAATAAAAAATACACTGTCTTTAGTGTTTTTTAGACTTTTATTATCAAAATATACTTTGATATATCCAACTTTTCTTGGAACATTTGATAATAAATAGTAACTTTCAAAACGAGTATTTGTTTCTGCATTTTTATTTTTTATTTGAGATATTCGCTCATTTAGATTATTAAATACTTCTATATTTTTAATATAAGGCAAAGAAGATAAGGCTTTTAATATTTTATCTATCTCTTTTTTATCTTCTAAAAATATGTATTTTGAAACTAGAGTAGCTATAAGTGAAGATATCTTTATTTTTGACTCTATTAAGTTTTGTGTATAGTCATTAAAAATCTCTTCATATTCACCAGTTTTATGTATTTCTTTCAAGTTTATATTAAAAACATCTCGTACTTTTTTATCTTTAAAAGCGATATATCTTGGGATTTTATTTGGAAAAATATTATGAAATACAAATTCATCCAAACTGTCATTACTTAATTTATTAAAAAACCATTTAAATATATTTTTATCTATTACGATTAAGTCAACTTTATTTTCTAAAAAGTTTTTTACTTGTTGTCGTTGATTTAACATTTCAATATAGTTTTTTGATCTATTTTTTAAATTGAATAATTCATTATAATCTTTTCCTAAATACTTATAAGCATTTTTAAAAGCAATAATTCTTTTATTTTTTAAATCCCAAATATTTTCTATCGAATAGTTTTTTATTTTCCGAGAGACGATTACATTATCAAAATAAACAAAAGGTTCTGAATAGAAAAACCCATCATCTTTTTTATCAACATTAACTGCAATATTATAAGATGTATCTTCTTTTAATCGTTTCTTTAACTCATCAGAATAGATATTTTCTTTTTCTTTTATAGATGTTGAACTTAAGCTTAAAACTTTTTTTACTAAATCATAATCTATACCTTTAATATAATCTTTTGATAAAACAAAAGGTTCTCGCCCTTTTGCAAAAAGTATATTTTGCTCTTTTTTTATCTCAACAGGATTAATCCATTTTGATATAATTTTATTTCTCTCAATATGAGGAATAGCTTTTAAAGATTTATTTATAATACTTTCTAAAATCAAATCATCTTTTTTCATAAACATATGTAAGCCTTGAGACTTAATACTATTTTGAGATATGGATTTTAAGTTAGTGATTAAATGCTCTCGCATATGATTTTCAACAGCAATTTGAAGTTCAAATAGTGCATCAACTTCATTATTTAAAACCCTTTGAATTGATTCATCTAAACTTTTTGTCTCTATAATCTTGATATTTGGAAATAGCTTTTTAATAATAGAAATTGAGCCAAAACCTTTTTGAATTGCTAATTTTTTGTTTTCTAAATTAGAAAAAGATTTAATTTCATAATTATCTGATTTTACATAAATATAGTTTTTAATAGCCAAATATTTATTACTATATGTTCCAAAATAAGACCTTTCATCAGTAAAAACTGTTGCAGGTAGAATATCATATTTTCCAACTTTAAAACCTTCTAATAAATGATTCCAATCATCTTTTATATACTCAAACTTTAAGCCAGAAATCTTAAATGCTTTTTCAACTAACTCCCCAGCTAAACCTACTAATTCTTTTTCATTTTTTGTATCTAAAACTGGTTTCCAAGAATCAATACCTATTTTTAAAGGTCTTGAATTTTTTATATATTCCATTTCTTCTTGGGTAAAAGATACTTTATCATTTAAATATCCAAATTTTTTATATACATTTTTTATATATTTAAAACTCTTAAATTTAGAGAAAGTATCAATATCAGGAACAAATACATAGTTTTTTTGGAAACTTTTAAGAACTGTATTATTGAAATATACTTTTATAAAACCTACTTTTTGAGGTATATTTCCACTTAGATAATAGCTATCTTGAAGTATAGACTTTTTATATTGAATAGATGAACTTGAAGATAATATATTATTTTGTTTATCATAAACTTCTATTTTATTAATATAAGGCAAAGAAGAGAAAGTTTTAACTATCTTTTTTAGTTCATTAAAATCATTTTTATAAATTGCTTCACTTATAGCAGAAGAGACAAGAAAATTGATTTTAATTTTTGATTCAATTAAACCTTCAATATAATTATCAATTATCTCTTTATAATCACCATTATTTTTTATGATTTTTAAATTTTTATTAAATACATCTCTTAAATTTTTATCCTTGAAAGCAACTTTATACTCATTTGGTTTTGAAAGCATATAATTTATATGAAAATCATCAATTTTTTTATTTCCTAATTTATGAAGAAACCATTTAAATATATTTCTATCTAAAATAATCACATCTACTTTTTTATGTAGTAAATCTTTTACCTGTTCTTCTTGAAAAGAGTATTCATAGTATGATTCGGGTCTATTTTTAGGATTAAAACTTTTAAAATACTCATCTCCTAAATATTTATATGCATTTTTAAAAGCAATGATTTTTTTGTTTTTTAAATCACTTACTTTTTTAATATTGATATTATCTTCTTTTCTAGTAACAATAATATTTCTGAATTCAATAAAAGGATCTGAATAAATAAAGTTATCATCTTTATTTTCTTTTACCCCTACTGCAATATCATAATCTTCTTCACTAAATAAAATATTTTCTAGTTTTCCATGGGACATATTTCTTGTCATATTTAATGAAATATCATTTAGATCCAATATTTTGCGTACTAAATCATACTCAATCCCTTTCATATACTCATTGTTAATAGTATAAGGATCTCTTCCATTTGCAAAAGCAGCATTTACACTTCTTTTAACAGCTAAGGTATTTAGCCATTTTGAGACAATATGATTCTTATCTATTTCAGGAATAGCCTCTAAAGACTTATTTATAATACTTTTTAAAACTAATTCATCTTCTTTTAAAAAGATATGTAAACCTTGAGATTTTATACTATTTTGAGAAATTGATTTTAAGTTTGTAATTAAAAACTCTCTCATTTTATTTTCAACTGAAATCTGAATCTCAAATAATGCATCTACGTCTCCATTTAGAACACACTGAATAGATTCTTCTAAATCTTTTGTTTCAACAATCTGTATATTTGGAAACTTTTCTTTTAATAAAGTTCCTGTTGCAAAATCCTTTTGTATAGCTATTTTTTTGAAATTTAAATCTTTTAAAGATTTAACATCTTTATTATCAGACTTTACATAAATATAGTTTTTCAAAGATAAATATTGTTTTGAGAAATCCCCATATTCATCCCTTTGTTTTGTATATAAAGTAGTAGGTAAGATATCTATTTTTCCATCTTTGAAATCTTGTAATAATTCATCCCAACTTCCTTTTACATATTCAAAATATAAACCTGTAATATCAAAAGCTTTTTGAGCTAATTCTCCACCAACTCCAACTATTTTATTATCTTCTTTCATCCCAATAATTGCAGTCCAGTCTTCAACTCCTACTTTTAAAACCTTTGAATTTCTTATGTAAAAAAGCTCTTCATTTGAGAAAATATTTTTATCATCAAGCCAATCATTTTTGAGCTTCTTCATTTGAGCATCACTAATTGAATTAATACCTTTTGTGATAATACTTGCAAAAATATCTTCTTTTTTAGGTACTCCTATTGATAACTGACTATATTTACTAAAAACAGAGTTTACTATTGTCAGTGAATATTTATCTAAATCAACAGCTTTGGCACTTTCTAAAAGAGCTACATCAGCTTCTTTATTTTCTAAAGCTTTAAGTATTTCTTTTACACTATCTCTATGGATTATTTTTGTATTTTTTGTTTTTTCATTTATAAGTTTATTTGTAATTGAGTTTGTATAAGTAACTGCCGTTTTATGATTGAAATCCTTTATTGATTTTATATTATTACTATCTTTTCTAGCAATTATAAAATAAGGACTATAATGATAAGAAGGTGAATAATTAAAAAAATCTTCCCTTTGTTTCGACCATGATAGACCAGGAAGTCCTAAAGTCTCACCTCTTTTAGTAGCTTCGTAGGCTTCACTCCAATTATTGTAAACTCTAAGTTTTAGATTTAGTTTTAGATTTTTATTTATTTGATTTATTAAATCAACATGAAACCCGCTAATCTTGCCATTTTTATCAAATATACTAAATCTTTCCCAATCTTTCATAACAGCAATATTTATATTAGGATTTTTTAGAAGCCAAAGTCTTTCTTCATATGTTAAAAAATCTTTACTTTTCTTTTGTTCAAAATATCTAAAAGAATCCTCAATTATCCATTTTTTTTCAATTTGAATAATCTCTTCTTCACTTATTTGATTCATTCCTTCATAAACAAGTTTTTTTAATTTATCATCATCTTTTTTTACTGCTGAATAAAACCATTTATTAAGTTGGAAATCTGAAAGCATAGTTACTTTATTAAAACTAAAGTTACTAATTAATTGGAACCAAATAATCAAAGAATCATCAATAAAAAAATCTATTTCTTCTTTTTTAATAGCTTGAAATAAACCTTTTAAATCATCATATCTTTTGATATTTACTAAAGGATAGTTTTTTTTGATAAAGTTTTCATAATATGTCCCACTTAATAAACCCAAATTTTTACCACTAATATTTTTTGAGGATTTTATTTTGGATTCATTTTGGATTGAGGTATAAATATGAGCTTGAGAAATATATAACTTTTTTATAAAAGTCATATTCTTTTCTCTTTTATCATTTTTAAATAAACCAGAGTGAATATCAACAGTTTTATTTTCAACTGCTTGAACTGACTTCCCCCAAGATAAAGGAACAAATTCTATTTTTGTATTAGTTTTCTTTGACCATAAATTCCAGTAGTCAATAAAAACACCTTGAGGCTGACCTGATTCATCTAAAAACGTATAAGGAACCATATCTTTTGTAATTGCAATTTTTAATGTTTTGTCTTCAGCAAATAAAGTATTAAAAAATGTAAGTATAAATATTAAAAGTAAATATATTTTTTTCACAATAACCCTTTGTTATCTTAGGCTTATAATATAATTATTTTAGACTTTCCTAACTTAAAATAAAATCTTATATTAGGGCTTTTGGGTAAAAATTTCTTTACTTATTTAATTGAATTTTAATTCAATTATCTGTAAAATCCAGCATTAAATTTTGCATTTACCTAAGTTTTGGGTTTACATAGATGTATTGAGTCTTTCAAACTTTTATACTTTTATCATAAACTACTGATAAAATTTAATCATAAACAAAACAAAATGCAAACAAGGGATTAAATGAATAACGAATATAAACTAACTAAATTCGTTAAAGCTGCTGGGTGAGCTGCAAAAATGGGTCCGGGGGATCTTAAACAAACTATTTGCAACCTTACACCAACAGATGAACGAATTTTAGTTGGATTTGATACGGCAGAAGATGCCAGTGTATATCAAATAAATGAAGAACAAGCAATTGTTCAAACTCTTGATTTTATTACTCCTGTAGTTGATGATCCATATATTTATGGACAAATTGCAGCAGCAAACTCTTTATCAGATGTTTTTGCAATGGGAGCAGAAGTAAAAACTGCTTTAAACATTGTAGGCTTTGATAGAGCAAATCATGAACCAGAAGTTTTAGGAGAAATTCTAAACGGTGGAAATGAAAAAATCAAAGAGTGTGGAGGATTACTTTTAGGTGGACATACTATTGAATCACCTGAAATGTATTATGGTCTTTCTGTAACAGGAATGATACATCCAAATGATATTTACAGAAATAACACTTCTAGAATTGGAGATGTTTTAGTTTTAACTAAACCTATTGGTATGGGGATTTTAACAACAGCTATCAAAAGAGATCTGTTAGATAAAAACCTAATGAAAGACTGTGCCAATATCATGGCTAGTTTAAACTATCTACCATCTAAAATTTTAAGAAAATATGATGTAAGTTCGTGTACAGATGTAACTGGATTTGGTCTTTTAGGTCATGCAATGGAATGTACAAATGATACTAATTCATTTGTTATACATTGTAATGAAGTTCCTATTATGGAAGAAGCTATTTCATTAAGTGATGAAAATGTAATTCCTGGTGGAACAAAAAAGAACATCAAATACTTAGAAGATAAAGTTATGTATATGTCTAACTTATCTCACTATTGTAAATCACTTCTTTGCGATGCTCAAACTTCAGGTGGGCTACTTGTAGCTATGAAACCAGAAGATGCAAAAGAGTATATAAAAGAAGTTGAAGATCTAACTAGTGGTTACGCTTCTATTATTGGAGAAGTAATTCCTAGAGCGGCAAAAGGTATTATAGTTCAATAACTATAATCCTTTTGTTTTAAGAAATTAGGCTTTTTAGCCTATCTCCTTTTTCATTATTTACTATTTCAAAATCACATTTAAATAAACTATTTGACTTTAAAAAAGATATGCAATCATAAACACACTTTTGAGCATCATCACAATAAATAAAAAACTTATAAGAACCCTCAAAAATATCCACAGCCATTAAAGATAATGAACCTTCAAATTCTAAAGCACTTAAGTGGTTTTGCTCAAAAGCTGTAAAAAATGCTAAACAAGAAGGGTCTGGAAACATAATATCATCAGCCACATGATATTGATGTTTTACTATTAAAAGATTTGGTAATGTACTTATAACCTCATCTATAGTCTTGTCACTTCTTAGTCTTAACATTTGATTTATATTGTTTGTAGTTTTTAATTCCCAATTTGATTCCATGATATACCTTATAATATTTATATGAATTTATAGCATTTAATGTTTTTTTTAGAGCTTAAAGTGTAAAAAAAGAGTATAAAAGTAAAATATTTTTTACTATTATATTAAGTTATAATAAATATTTAATTAGATAAAATCTCTGAATTAATCTTGTAAGAAAG
>Ga0193952_1000335_pt1 | contig 20217 bp, 32 predicted proteins | sample BB_3_MG_FD_140368 | JGI IMG/M metagenome (GOLD analysis project Ga0193952, IMG submission 140368) | Microbial mat bacterial communities from the Broadkill River, Lewes, Delaware, United States - BB_3_MG | ecosystem: Environmental > Aquatic > Freshwater > River > Microbial mats | place: USA... | reverse complement strand
GGCCTGTTTGGGCTACTAGGTTCGGTTGTTAGTGTCTTTGCGAAGTACAAGCAAGAAAAGCAACGTCAAGAGTGGGAGCTAAAGCAACAGGCCTACGAGCTGGAGCTTCTGAACATGCAGATGAAGCAGAGAGCCCAGGAGACTGAGCATGAATTAGCTATAGTTGCTCAAGAAGGTAGTTGGCAGGGAATGTCTAGTAGTCAGCAGATGGCGATGTCAGGAGGTGAGACTAGTATTTGGGTTAACAACATCAAGTCGTTGTTCCGCCCGTTCTTGACGCTGACTCTGTGGGTACTTAGCTTGTACTTGTTCTACAGCTTAGCTGATGATAGCAAGATGTTGTCGCAGCCTGAAATTGATGAGTTGATGAAGTACATGGTTTACTCTATATACTTTAGTGCTAGTACTGCGACAGTGTGGTGGTTTGGCGACCGTGCACTAGCGCCGCCAGGATTAAAGAATCGCTAGTAAACATGCTTACCGTAGGTTTCTCCAGGTTTATGACTCACAGAGAAATCTACGGTACACTTACCTGTAGGCACTTGTTCTATCTTACCTCCTTTAGCTAAGTACTCAGCTACTTGCTTGTCTAACTCTTCTTTGTTAGGTCGTACTACCGCTGGTTCTTCAGCCATTCTTCTTATGTCGCTTGGTAATAGAGCCATCGTCTAATTCCTTCTTAACAGTGTCTAAATCATAGGCGACAATCGCTATGCCGCCAGTCTTACGAATTTCACTAATATTCCAGTCTTGAAGTCGACTAGTCTTATTAGCCCCAAACTTAACTTCTACCGCAAAGAACTGACCCCAAGGTGTGCAACCGATTATATCGGGTATTCCTGCTCGGTTGCACACTACAGTCTTGAACACGTAGAACTTATTAGCTTTAAGCCAAGCTAAAATTTTAGCTTGCAGCTTACTTTCACTCATCCTAACTCCTCCTTTGTTTTGTCGTATCGTACTGCTTTAAATCGCCCTTCACGTATACTACCATTAGCTAGGCGACACATAAACTTAACTTCTACTACTTTACCTACTATGATATCTAGGTTACTCCACCAGGTATGTCGCTCTTCATCTGACATGCCTGATACCCTATGAATGACGTTATACTGGTCTTTAACTAGTAACGCACCTAATGTACCTTCATACTTTCCTTCGCCTTGCTCCGCACCTACGACAAGCATCTCTTCAGAGTTCTCAAGCTTGATCTTCATGATGTCAGCATTGCGCTTACCAGGTGAGTAAGGAGCGTCTAAGTCCTTAAGGATGATACCCTCACCACCGCGGTCCCATACCTCCTCAGCCACTTTATGCCAGTACTCAGGGTCTGCGGCAGACCCTCCTTGCAAGACTGTGGCTAACCTTAATTTAGGGTGTGCATATTCTGTAACTACTTCACGAGCTGTGTCGTGACGTAGTATAAACGGCATGCTCTCATGAGCCAGAGGTATGAAGTCGTGCACCAGCAAGTAGGCATCAGTTGCTTGTTCAGACTTACGATTTAGAATACCATTCAAATCTTTAAACACAGGTGAGCCTTCGACCAGTATTTCAAAGATTAGGCGCCCTCTAGTAAACGGTGGACAAGTCAAAGCTAATTCGTCACCTAAGTACTTTAAGGACGGTATAGCTCTCATCTGCCTAGACATGATAATACCGTCATACAAGTCCATGTAACCATACCAGCCGTCATGCTTCTCAAGAATCATAAAGCCTTTGTTAGCTAGCTTTGGATTCTTCTTTTCTAGCTGTTGGTACAAGTGCAGTGCTTTTTGCGGCTTCATAGTGCTACCTTTTCAAATACAGAGTCAACAAAATTCTTCTTGTTGACTGATACAGTTTTATAAACCTGGTGGCTCATCGCCTTCTTAACTAAGAGATGATGAATTGTTATAGGAGTGTCGCGCTTCTTATTAGCTTGACGTGCTCTACGTTGCGAGTGTCTTGCTGTACTAAAGTCTTGGCTATAGATTACAAGATGCGCGTACTTGTGTAGGTCGACACCTTCAGCATAGCTTGTAGCCTGAAGAATACACGCTTTCTTGAAGTGCCGCTCTAACTTGTCTTTTTCAGCGATATAGTTGTACATGATAACTAAGTCTTCTGAGTCACCCCAGTGCTGCTTAATGTACTCAACTTTTTCTTCGTTAGCTAAGATAAACCGAGTCTCATCAATCTTAATAGTACCACCTTCAAGCTGGTGCAGACTAAACCTTAGTTTTGACTTAGTGTCGCATACTAACATACCAACACTGAGCTCTACTATGTTATGTTCCAACAACACGTTGTACACTTCTTTAGTATTCTCGTTAAGTTGGATCCAGTGTATCTTGTCTTCAGGCTCATAGTCAAAGCCTAGCTCTTGACGAGTCTTAGTTACGTACAGGTGGTCGCTAGTACCACGTATCAACTCTTCATCGCAACGATCGTACTGACGTATAGGCACACCATTGATCTTTATCTCGTACACTTTACCGTACAATCTAAACCACTCGTAAAAGTTCTTATGGTTTTTCCACGGTGAGAAAGAGCTGATAGACAACTGACCGTAGCGCTGTTGTAAGCCTTGAGCATTAGGAGTAGCACTCATAAAGATAATAGGTTTGCCTTTGCACAGAGGTTTAACCTCCTTCCAAAGTTTCCCGTGCTTAGGGTAGGTGCTTAAGTAGTTATGCGCCTCGTCTATGATAATCAAATCGTAAGACTTAGTCACTTTTACCGCTTGGTGATAGTTAGTTACAAAGTACTCTTTCTTATAACCTTTGTAAGCTTTAAGAGTATCGTGCCAACCTGGAAGAGCAGCTTTCTTAGTTATAACTAAGACTGAAGAGCCTGGTACTGACTCAGCTAACAAGATAGAAGCTAATGTTTTACCTGTGCGCTCTTCTGCTGCCAGGTACACTATCCCATACTGCTTTAGTATAGGTAGTGCTTCTGCTGCCAGGTCAATCTGGTGTTGATAAGGAATCATAAGCGTCACTTATTTTTATGTTATACAGTGATTCAAATCGTTTTGCTACATCTTGACTCATGCGAGTTCCATGTAGCCACTGGTTTACCGATGTACTAGAGACAACGCCAAGATCCTTAGCAAGACGATACTTGCTAAGTTCTTCACGGTCTAGTACTGCTTGAACCGCGTCTTGCGTCTTCACAGTTGTATGGCTCCTTCATCAGAGTCTAGAATACTCACTAGAGTCTTAGCTTGAGCTATAGCGTCTTCTAGTGCATTGTGCGCAACCTTAGGTCTGATTTTTTCTGTCTTTGGAAACATTGCTAACACAGTGCGGTAGCATCGGTCATTCCAGAACTTCCAAGGCACTTCTAAACCGCATACAGTGTACGCGCTCTTTAACCAGACATTATCTGAGCAAGCGCCGTTACCCCACACTTTAGCGTCATCGCCTAACCATACGGTGAACTCTTCAAGCACTTCTTTCAAGCTACGAGTGCCGCTCAGAGCTTCGGCGTACACGTTAGGGTCTTGCGTTTCCCACCAAGCTCTAGTACTAGCGTCTTCTATTAAACCAAGGCCTACGCAACTCTCTCGGGCTATTCGCTCGTAGAACACTTCTTCGCCTACGCCGTTTTCGTCAAACTTCACTGCGCCTATAGATAATAGGACAGGAGTGCTGCTAAGACTAAGGGTTTCTAGGTCTACCATTACATTGTTCATTATAGTTTACCGTTCACAAATGGACATGTTTTGTGTAGTGCACAATACTTCTCACTACAAAACATGTGTTTAGGATTACCACGCAAAATGTGGTGTATAGGTGCAACATCTTTAGCTATGAGGTCCATAGTATCAAGCATGCCGTTAACCAGGCTTTTAGCTCGAGGTATATCAGCTTCAAGAGTTAAGATACTACCTTCAGCACCTGTTTTCTTAAGTACTACGCCCTGAATAAGGTTGTGCTTAACGTCTACACCATTAGCTTGAGCTAAAAACTTATAGATTGATTGTTGAGTGGTGTGGCTAGCAGCGTTCATTTTACGCTTCGACGTTTTGACGTCTGCGATGGTGTCTTTCGTAATATAGTCAACAGTGCCACCAAGCTCTGCAACAAGAGGATTGTCAATGTCAACTTTGTAGAACTCTTCCACAGCCATAGGTATCTGCGTAAAGGGTACAATATCTTCAACGAACGAGTCAATACCGCGGATAATTTCAACAGTAGCTGTTTTCTCGTTTTCACCTTCGTCGAACGAAATACCGTCATGTGTTTCTTCTTTCCAAGCAGCCATAGCCGCGTCTACAAGTTTAGACTGATTAGCATCTTTCTTACCAGTTGCCATCGCATCTGTCCACAAAGCTTCTACACCAGCATGAATACTAGTACCGATAGCCGCACGTGAATTAGGTATACTGTTAACACCTTCAAGGAACGTCTTGCCCCATTGGTAACCACAACCGTAAAAGCCTTCTATAGCCGACGGTCGAATACGAATCGCTTCGTTGTTTATTACTATTTCATTTGACATGTTACTTACTCACTCTTAAGTCAATGTTAGGGATAATCGATTCAGGCTTAAAGATTACTCGATAGTTATACACGCTAACTGCAGCAGAATCTAGCTGTTCAGAAAAGTACGTAACATTATCAGACAGACCTAGATAGTGTTTTTTAAACTCTTTAGGGCCTGTCTTACAAGTCACTGCTAATTTAGTAGGTGTACCCTCAATTGAGCACTTACCTTCTACTGTAAGAATGTAATCGCTAGTGATACCGTTGTAAAACACTATTCGGCGCTCTAACTCAAACATGTCTGCCGCTTTAGACAGGTTATGTGATGCTACGCGCGCGTCATTAGAACAGCCTAGTAGTGCACTAGCTGCCAACACAGTTGCTAAAATCTTTTTCATACTTTACTTCCCTTAGTTAATTGAACAGGATTATTATCTCATAATTTATTAAATTTGTTAAATAACATTTAGTTATTAAAAAGCTCGATCTTATTCCTAAAACCGAGCTCCTGTATGGTCCGTGGTCGGACGATAAATCTAAACCTATATAAACACCCTAGGCCGAGATCTAAACTCCGTCACGGATTAAATTGGACTGAAATACCGGCCTCTTGTAATAAGTCTAAGGCCAAAAAATTCTGATCGAACCAGGTGGATGCTCTGTCAAGCGGTGGACAGCGCACAGCGACTATGCCTGCCTGTATAACTGCTGCGGCGCATGCTATGCATGGAGGCTTAGTGCTGTATATCGTCCAGCCTGTTAAATCTCTATGTGCGCTTAAAATAGCGTTTATTTCAGCGTGCACAGTATAACAGTTCTTAACGTGCTTGTCAGTCAGTCTACCGTCATCAGCTATACCTATTGGAAAGCCATTGTACCCAACCGTAAACAATCTACGGTCAGGTGATACAATGACAGCCCCGACTTTGCAGTCGGGATCCTTACTCCAAGTGGCTACTTCCTTAGCTAAGTCAAAGAAGCGGTAATCCCACTTATTCACTTAACGTCTCCTCGATACGTGTGGAATAACCGATGATGTCATGCCAGTTATCTTTATACTCAGGGTCACCATGTAACATGCGAGCTATCTTGTGTTGAATTATCTGCAGTGCTTCTTTTTTATCAGCAGATAGCCCTTCCCAGTTAGGTGACTTGCGCATCACTTCTTGTAGGTCTTGGCTAGTTTCAGCAAGAGGTTTGAAAGGTCCGTAGCGCTTGCCACGTGCTTTTAGTGTAGTTCCAATTGACTTTGGCATGTCTCTTCCTCTTTTAGTTTGTCTAAGATTGCTTGTAGGCGAGGTTCAGGTGCTACGAAGTACACACCTTTATCACCATCATTTGCTTTTACATCTGATGCCGTCTTTTTAACAGACTTGCTATCATTACTGTCACACACAACATTCAGTGCTTCAATAAACATGTCCATACTTAAGCCCATATCTAGAGCTTGTACGTAAGCTAGTGCTTGTACATAATACAGATACAAAGGATTACCACCTTGGTCAACGTATTCTGCGTCGTCTAGGAATGTAGCCATAAGATACATTACATCAGCTACTTCGATGTCTACTAATAGCTCTAAGTTAGAAAGTACGTAGTTCATATTCTCAGGCACTAGAGGTACTTTCATTTTCCACAAGCCGCCCATAGCGACGTAAGTTATGTCGCATAAAGCGTCAAGTTTTTCTACAGGCGTTTTTGCTTCACACCACTCTTTGTACTCTTCACGCAAGAGAGACACTGTTAGCTCATGGTTGTACTCTTGATCATATCGTAGAGCGTTCCATTTACAAACTCTTTCAAATACTTTTTGCATTGTCTTACCCGTGTAGGTTAAATTTAATGGCAGGCATAGGATCATACCCAGTTAGTCTTAGCGCAACAGGCTCAAACTTACAGAAGTCTGTGCCTTTAGGGATAAGGTACTCCCACTTAACAGAGGCTTTGTGTTGTAAAGCTTGCGCTTGTCTTAGGTAGTCGTGTGCAGGGTCAATATGGTCACCGTATATATGGGTGTCGCCAAAGTCCATCTTGCATACACCTGGAGTAAAGCCGAATTCATTAGCTAAGGAGATCATCCAGGCAGCTGCTAATACCATGTCTGACGGCAAGCCAATCATTACGTCTACAGAGCGTTGCGTCCACACCATATTTAACACACCAGTGGTGGACACATGGAACTGATAAGAGTAATGGCAGCAAGGCAAATTCAATTCATCAAGCTTGTGCGGCCGCCAGGCATTTACTATCATACGGCGATTAGCTGGGTCGTTGCGAAGTTTGTCTTTAAGATCAGCTATCTGATCAAAGCCTTCAAAGTCAAACCAAGCATTGCCATAGTCCACATTGATACTACCATCAGGATTAGCCCACTTCTCCCAATAGTTACAGCCCCAGAATTTAAAGTCTTCCAGGCACTTAGGTCTACGGATTAGCGCAGCAAATTCACCAAGAATACCCTTAGTAAAGATTTTGCGACCTTCAAGTATCGGAAAACCTTCGCGCAAGTCAAAACTAAGTGACTCACCAAAGACCGACAAAGTAGGCACATTGCGTGTCTCACGCTTTTCACCTGTTATTAGTACTTTAAGTACTAAGTTGACGTAGTCACTTTCAAACTTTTGCATACATCGCCATTCCTTCTAAGTCGTAGTTCCACAAGTCTTCGATGTCATCGTTTTCGATGTCACCCCAGTTAAAGCCAACGCGCACGTTAACAGGCATTGGCAAATCTTTTACAGCGAATAACTTACTCATCTCAAACCAGGCTTCTTGCATTGCCTCAGCTTTCATAACAGCTATAGCTTTGAAATGCTCAGGCTCATTAGGCCCTTCAGTTATAAAGCTATCGTGAATGAAGTTGCAAAGCATAAAGTCGGTGCCATGCTCTTCGTTATACGCCATCAGCTTAGGGTAGTAGTAGTGTAAAGCTAACTTAGCTACTTCTGCACCAGCACCCTGGTTTTCAATATTCAGCTGGTCAGTCATCATCTTAGCTTTATACTTACGACCTAACGGTGTAGAGCCAAGACGACCTTTGCGCCAAGCAGCTATGCCACGCTCTTGCCATGCGTATATCTCTTTCCAAAGGTTACGCCAGCGTGCTCTATCTTTATTAGCTTGTCGCTCATTGAGCAGAACGCCAGCAGTCTGAATAAGGATCGAGATAAGCATCTGGATACCACCACCGTACAGGAAACTAAAGTTGTAAGTCTTGCTTAGCTGTCTTTCGGCTTTAGTCCAATTAGCACCAAAGATCATTTCAGCAGTAAAGCCGTGCAAGTCTTCGCCTTTACGGAACAAGTCAATCATAGCAATACAAGTAGTAATCGCGCAGATTGTACGTAACTCTAGCTGAGCATAGTCAGCGTAAATTAACACGCGGTCTTTACCAACACCGAAGGCACTTTTAAGTGTACGAGGTAATTGCTGTAAGTTTTGATCTTTCGAAGTTAAACGACCTGACCGGGCGGAAGGCAGAAACTTACCAAAGATACGACCGGATTGCGTTTCAAATTTCTTGATAAAGCTTTGCTGTTTAATTAGCTTACGTACTGCTTGAACTGCTTCAGACTTCTTATTACCTTGAAGAGTTTGTGTAGCTAAGGCTAAACCATCAGACTCATCTTCACCGATATAGGGACGCACCTGCTGCCAAGAGTTAACATTAATTGGCATGTTATACTCTTTGATTTTCGCGTCGTTACTAGCGTGAATAGCTTGTAAGCGATCTTCGTCAACCGGCATACCGTTCCACTGAAAGTCAAAGCAATAGCCTAAAGTTAGCTTATCCAACTTATAGCTAGGCTCATCAAGTTTAACGTGCACGCTATTCCACACAGCAGGCATGTAGTACACATCAGTAGCAGCATACTGCATTTGCTCTTCAGTTAGCTTAGGTGCACCCCAGTTAGTTTTCTGTAGTTTCTTTTTATCTAAGCCTTGCTTGACGTAAGGATCATAGCCTAGGCAGTACAGCATAACTTCGTCTAAGCTAAACTTTTCTTTCTCAGGGAACGCGAGACGTCCAAGTAAGAAGGTGTCATCGTACTTTTCAGGCTTCCAGGTTGTACCTGTCTGAGCTTGAATTGTCGTTATATCGTAGTGAGCATTATGCCAAACTGTATACATCTTGTTAAGCGTTGTAGCTAACTCATACGGATTTGGCCACTCTACAAAAATTACGTGATCTAGGTGCGGCTGATATAACTGCAGTAGTCGTACTTTACCGTACAACCCTACAGTCTCAGTATCGGCAAACACTGGAGCACTTAGATCAAGCTTGTTTAGAGCTTGCTCCAGTGTAAAGATGCCGTAAGGTATGCTCACAAGCGAACCAATTTAATAGCTTCAGAACGTTCGTCGTCTGTCAAGTGTTCCATGACGTCAGCTTTAAGCTCTTGACGGCGCTTGCGTACTTCAGCTTTTCGCAACTTTGCACTTAGTTCTTTCTCCATCTCAACACACTCATCGTAATGAGTCATGTCAACCTTAGCTACAACCCACTTGTAAGTGACATTTGGGTCTAGCGCGACTTCAAGAGGATCTAGGACTTCACGAACTTGTACAACTTGGAATTGGTTGTTAGGCGTAGAGACAACTACAAAATCGCCTTCTTCGAGAGGTAGTACAGTTTTGTAAGTGTACTCTTTGGTACCTGTGTACGGTGCGAATACTACAGAGATAAAGCGGAATTTTTCGTTTTCAGATAGGATTGCGTCAGATAATTGCATGATATGTTCCTTTATAGTGCTTTGCACTTTATGAGTTTAGGTTTAGCATACTTATAGTGGTATGCCAGCACTCAGCGGCCGGGGTATACTCCCAACCCTTACTGTTTACAAACGTGGACCTGCTTTAGGCGCTTCGTCTTCGGTTGTAGAACCTTCGAACGAATCGTCTTCACCAGTCCAGCCTTCTTCGTCGTCTTCAGCTTCAAACTCAACTTCACCAGCTGTGTATTCTTCAAGCTTGATAACCTGGATACCATTCAGGTAGAAAGTAATACCTGCGTTGGTAATGTTACCTTGCTTGTCTTTAACAGCGTAGATGTCGTAGGAGCCAGCAATTTTACCGACAGAACCGTTACCGATCTTAGTGTCACCAAGGCTAACAGGTTTACCTTTAGCGTTGTACACCTTAATCTTGTTCTGGTTACCATCAGGCCAAGTTGCATTAGTTTTGAACTGAAGCAGATAATTACCGGTGTGCTCTTTAATAGCATCGCCGTCTTCATCTGTTTCGTCAGTCTTACGCATCTCTTTAGAGATACCGTTAGACTTCATTTTCTTCGCACCCTTAGGCTTGTTTTCTTTCCAGAAAGCGTTAAGCTCAGCTTCAAGCTCGTCTTTCTGTTCTTCACTTAAAACAGCGCTTGCTAAGTACTTCATACGCCCTTGTAAGTCTTCTTCACCTTCGCCTGTGATTTTCACCCAAGCTAGTGAGACTTTAGGAGTTTTGTACTCAGTAAGTGTTTTTGAAGTTGCCATGTGTTGGTTCCTGTGTCGTCAGTGTTATCTTTTGGGTTATTCCAAAAGACAGGTCTATTATCTCATGATTTATCAAATTTGTCAAATAATTTTTAGTCATAAGATAAATTCTTTTTAATCTAAAGTCAGTTTGTTACTACGGTGTCACTCGCACGGCTAATAGCAACGTATAATAACTTTAGATATAAATTGTAGTTAGTCCTGGCGGCTACACCAAGGTCTTCAGTGTCGATGTACACGTTTTTGTACGTACTACCTTGACTCTTATGAACAGTCATAGCGTGTACAAAGTCTAAACATACACAGCACTCATTAAAGGCCAGGTAGTTACGCCAGGCGTTACCACGTTTCTTAGCTAATGGGTCATCTCTGTTTTGACTAGCCCAAGCAGTCGCTTTGTTACCCGGGTTGCGATGTTCGATCTTACGGTTAGCTGACGCAGCGTCTTCCATAAGGCTTTCTTTGTACAACTTGTAGTCATAGTGGCCAAAGATCGAGCAGTAGATGCGTGACTCGCCTTCTTCGTCGAACAACTCTACAAACTTATAGTCTTTATTCTTTAGTACGTGCTCTAGAGTCTTGTACTTACTACCTAAGCCTAGCATTTCATTACCAAATGGCTTTTCTATAAACGACACTTCACGTGGATCCAGGACTCTACCGAACGTGTAGTGCTCACGAGTGTTAGGACTAAATACTTTATCACCAGGTTTAGGTAGGCCGTAGCCTTGCGCTGCTGCATTTAACTGCTGCACCCGTTCATTTGTAAAAGCGAGCATAACGCCATCATGATCTTCAGCCATCGCGTCATTATCATACCACTCAATTATGTCTTGATTGCGGATGAACTTACTATTTTCTTTAAGTGGTTCAGGATCCGCACCACCAATAAAACTAATTAGCTGGTTTAGAGGCTCTTGCAATTCATTATCGTTACGGTATATTTTAGTCAACTGTAGTTTATACTTACCTTGAGGTACTACAGACTGCATGTCACCAACCGGTGGTAGTTGGTTAGCATCACCAATCCACACTACTTTTAGTTGCTTGCCTTTGTCTTCAGCTTCATCTTGGGCGTCGCGTATATCCATTAAGTCACGTTCACCAACCATTGAGTACTCATCAATGAACATGATAGACGTTACATCAGACTTACCGTGCTTAAAGTTAGACTGCACGTGTTCAGCTTTAGTAGCATCTTGGTTTATACCCGGTCGCTTCTTCAAGAATGAATGCAGAGTACGCACATTAGCGTTAGGAGGCAATTTAGTTCGCAGAATACCACAAGCTTTGTGAGTAAATGCGCATACTACGTACTCCACGCCATTATTTTTACAGTAGCCTACAGACTCTGCCAGGTCTGTTGTCTTACCTGAGCCAGCAGGACCAGTGACGTACATGTCATTAGCTTGCTCGTCAGCTAGAAACTTAGTAAACATTTCAATCATCAGTATTCTCCATTTGATAAATCAATTGTCTCATGATTTATCAAATTTGTTAAATACCTTGTGGCTATATAAAGCGACAAGGTTTAACGACTAGTGTCGTACTTTATCGATACAACGAGCTTCGTAAATAGCTTTCTGAAGCTCATACTCTTTATCTAGAGCTTCAGACCTGTCTTTAGCTTCTTTAGTACGACGCTCTTGCTCTATACGCTCTTGTTTCAGTTCGTGCAGAGCTCTACGCCATTGAAACTCTGCAATAACTAGTAGGTCACCGAACATTACTTAACTCCTAGAAGTAAGCGCAACTTCTTTTTAGCCATGCGTATAGACTTCTCCACAACTACGTGGCCTTCAGATTCAACTTTATGTAAGCGCTCAGCTTGCAAGTAAGTGTAAGTAGAGATAATAGGCTTAGGATAGTTCATCAGTTTCGTCCTCGAACATTTCAGTGGTTGATTTTTTGAAACACCTCAGGTCATAGTAGAACTTCTTAACATTGCCGACAGTTGTAGGGCGAATCTTAATACCCTTACCACGTATCAATTTAGTTAGAATTCGCATGTCACCTGCATTTTCGGTTAGTGCGTCATACAAGTCTTCTAGAGCCTCAGAGTATATGCGACCTTCTTTTATTTGCTTTATAAGATTAGGACAATCGTTAAGCTCAGATAGCTCTGTCAAATAGTCTAGCATGCCATGGTCTAATGCATAAGCTAATCGTGGCCCGGCTTGCATAGAGCTTGCTATTAACTTGTGCTTGCCTGCAGTCCATGGTGGTGTCACATACTTAGCTTTAGGCAACATGTCTACCTCAGTAGCTAAGTAGTACGCGAAGTCTTTAGTTTCAGCAAATATGCGGTCGTGTACTTCTGTTACGTCATTTACCCACTCAGCTTCTTCAAGCTTATTTGGCGTTTCAAACAAGGCTATACGACGGTCACCATCTTCTAAGCCGAACGGGTTCTTGTTAGCTGTACTAATGAACGTAACATTGTGCTTGTACATGTAACCTTCAGTACGCATCTGACGTATAGTAATTACTTCTTTACCTGTGTACGCCTTTAACTTGCCTAATGCTTCGTCTTTGTCACGGCTACTTAGCTGATTACCGTACTCATCTAACTGTACAAAGTACGAGTCTAACATCCAGCTATTAAACTGTTCTAAGAACTCTTTTGACGTTGGCTTCGACACTCGCTCATTGCCCATGATAGCTTCCAGGATGCCTACAAATGTGTCTTTACCAGAACCTTGTGCACCTAAGAAGTATAGCATTACAGGACTATACTCAAACTTAGTTAGCTTACGCTTAATAAACTGTAGTAAGTATGTCCGCATCTCTTCTTCAGGCACCAGGGTCTCTAAGAACTTAATTATGGTCTCAGGTCTCTTATAGAACTGTGCATAAGTCTTAGGGTCATTTAGTATGTTTAGTTCAGGCGTACGTTTGAACAAGTTAAGTGTGCGTACACTGTCGTCAGTAGCGTAGAAACCAAACGGCTTTTCAGGTGCTGTCGTAACATTAATAGTCGGCAGTGACTGTATTAGTTCAGGCTTTTTAGGTGCGCTCTTAACAGAAGTGTTCACGTACATGAACATGTCAGAGTCTCTACCAAACGCTTTTACATGCTCGTTTGCAACGTCCACACAATAATACATAGCACGACGGTCATCAAAGCCCAGCTCGATAGTTGACTGACGTTTAGTATGAAGTATGCATCGGTATTGGGACCAGTTTTCGTCATACTGCCAGATAGGTACTCCGTCAATACTAGCGTTACCAGAAACCATACTGTTAGTGATAGTAGCGTCCAACCTATCAGGATCCATGGCATTGTCACCCCATAGACCGTTAATATCGTGCATTGCTGCATTGTATAGCTCCTCATCAATACTAATGTCTGCGCCTAATATAGCACTAATTTTACTTAAGTATTCGGACCCACGGCCTTCAGGGACGTTCTCAGGGTGTAAAAATCCTTGATTAACGTATTGAGGTTCATCTCTAAATGAACGTGGCGTTATAATGCGAAATAAGCCTTGAGAGAACTTACCGCTATCTACAAACTGTTTTACCGCTGGTGCGAGACAGTTAGCTGTCATTACGTTAGGTGCAATGGTGGGAGCTAACTTTGGCTTAGAGCTTTCTTTTAAGTGTAGCAGAAATGACAGTACACTGGCCGGCATTTCTTTAAGCTCTGGCATTGTCTTCCAGGTCTTCTTAGTTTTGTTCTTTTCCGTAGGTAAGTATACAAAGCCATTTTCACTGTACACGTCTAGAGCTAACTTGTCATTGTTAATGCCAAAGCTATCAGGGAAGTCGGGATTAAAAGTATATATGATGGTGCCACATACCTTAGGGTTGCCTTCTTTGTCAACTTTACCTTTAGACACAAATGTGAAGTCGTAATCCGGATCAAGGCTTCTGAATAATTGCCATACCAGGTCATTATCACAGTCTATAGCAATTATACCTGACTTAGAGCCCGTTAGAACACCACCTAAGCCTGAGACTTTTTCATTACGTTCTTCAGCATATTTCTTGCGCCAGTCTTTCTCGAACACGGGTTCAGTTTTAGAGCCGTCTTCTCGTCTTTCCAGCTTACCCTTAAGCGGTACTGTATACCAGCCTAACGATATGAACGGTTCTATATTTCGCATTCCCATCTCCCCAGAGGAAATTTGCCAACATACTTATACTCGTATGGTTGTTCCTGTACAGCTTCGCCTGCTAACATTAGCCATGGAGGCATGATACTGTCATAGATTAGTTCTTGGGTTTTAAGGTCTTGCTCTCGCTCAGCGCTATCTAAGGTATCAACAAGCATAACCACCGTTGGTCGCGTTATGTCGTTCTCAATATTGTGCTGAGCAATTGCCTTGGCTACAGGTACTTGCATAGCAATCTTTTTACGGATTGCGTGCAACACATCTGGCCGTATTAGTTTACGTTGCTTCATTTGTTTGCGTACCACTCTATTGGTTTGCTGTGTTTTTCAATATTTGCCTGGCGCTCTGTGTGCTCTACATAAGCATGTGCGCAGACTAAAAGTAGTAAGAATGCGATGGCTGCTAGTTTATCCATGGGCTACAGCTCCTTTAGATACGGCTAACGCATCTTCAAGTGCTATGACTTGTTCAGACAGTTCTTTTAGTTTCAGCAAAGCAACCTCTGCGTCAGGATCACCACGATCCACAGCTTTGACTAGACGAGCTTGTATTTCTAACACTAGATCTTGCATGATAGCACTTCCTTATTGTTATTCTCGGTTACTTCATTTTTGAAATTAAAATTATATCACGATTTTTTAGTCAGCAACAACTACTATTTATCCGCGCTCTGCGTTTAAGTCAGTTGGGCTACGCTTAGGGTTATACCGACCTAAGATGTAGTCTGGGCGACGCTGGTCAGGCTGAGGACATGCTGCTATAATACGCCAGCCATTGTTTAGCTCATTCTGTAGTGCATCTGAGCAAGCATTTTCCATTAGCATAATGTCGTTGTATAGAGACAGAGCTTGACCAGGCATGTGTACTTCACACTTGTTGTTATAAGTGTTGCCTCCACCTTCATTTGACAAAGCTACTTCTATTGACTTATTCGCCATGTCCTGCAGCGCATCAGTAATGTCTACGCGCAAGTCTTGAGGAGCCGCAACTTTCAGTGGCACACCTGCAATGGTTAGCTCAGCGATACGCGCTTTGTCTGCTGGGAATGTCTTGTGTTCACTATCAACTATGTAGTAGTTGTTACCTTCGTCACTCCACTCATTTGTGGCGATACCTGCAGATTCATATTTCGCTGCCTCAGCCAGGAAACCTTGCTTGTCACCGTGATAAAATGGAGAGTCTACAGTTACCATGTATACTTGAGTTGTTATTTGCATTACAGTTTCTCCCATTCGGCGGCATAGTAGTTGTCTATCTTACCTGAGTGTAATATCCTGGCTTTGCATGTAGCTGTCCAATTGCCCTCCCTCAGAATTAGTAGTACTACGCCATGTGCGCCTGTTAGCTTATCCCTAACGCTATCGCCTGCTTTTAGAGGGCACGGGTTGTGTGGTACGGTACAGCCAGCCAGGAACAGCGTTAGTATTAGTAGTCTAATCATACCCATACCTCCTTTATTAGTTTAAAGCTTTTAATTTCTACAGCCTCATGAGAGAGCGCTAATAAGAGGTTGAACTCAAGCAGAATTTCCACCTTCTCTGTTGCGTGTATCTCGTACAAACTACGCTTCGTAAGTGTCTGAGTTTCACCGTGTAGCCAGAGTACCTCTAGCTCGTAGATGTACACTTTATGCTTGAACATCAAGATATTGAGTAGCTTTTTTAGCATCCTAGTATCTCCTGCCGTACTTTCTCGTAAAGCTCTCGATGAGCCGGTGATTGCCTGGATATAACTTGTAGCTTACGTAGGCTATCCTCACCTGCTTGCCACACTTTGTGATCATCGCTCATCATGTGCCACCAGTCATGTGCGCGCAACTGTTTCTCATACTCATTCAGGTCTGTCATCGTCTTTCCTCATGTGGTAGTAAATGTTACTACGGGTTACGTTGAACTTCTCGGCTGCCTTAGTTATGTTGTGCTCGTTTGCGTACTTCAATATCTCAGGCCAGTTATCTATGTATTGCTTGTGTTGTCGCTCTAAGCCCAGGTCTATAGCTATTAAGCTAACTGTCGACACGCTACACTTTAGCTCATCAGCTATCTCTGCATACAGGACGCCTTCGCGTAGTAGCGGCTCAGCTAAGTGTGCCAGGTCTTGTCGCTTCACCTCACGCTTGCGGTGATGAGCAAGCATCTTGTGGACGTAACTAATGTTCGCGCCAGTATACTCGGCGATTATCTCAAAGTCTGTATTCTCAGGGTTAGCTACTTTTACGCCGCACTGCAGCTCCTGGTATAAGCTCTCGAGCCTCTCCAGCGATGGTCGTCTTGTCTTCGGTGGTACAGTATACTTAGCTTTGTACAACTCCTGGTTGCTTATGCGGTACATGCGCATTAGTTCTGGCCCTGTATGCTCGTGACCAGTGTCATAGAATATCTCTTCTCTAGCTGACTGGCTTAGCTCAGGCGATGGCTCACGCATGCACTGTCTAGCTTTATGGTGCGTTATTACCATGTGGTTTACTATGGTATCTTCATCAACGCCTGCAGCTTCCAGGTTGCGTACTTGTTGCTTAACACTCATATTTTCAATATCCGACAGTGGAGGTGTAAATAAGGGGAACTTAATCCCCCTTATCGTGTGCTTACTAGTGAGCTACGCCACGGTTTGCGTTGTCTTCAAGCAACTCTTCAAGAGTCTCGAAGCCATAACCGTTAGACTTCTCAACAACCGCATCGCGTTCCGCTTCAAGGTCAGCCATGATTGTTGGTAGGTCAGCCGCGTCAACTTCACCTGAAGCAACCTGGCCAAGTAATGCAGCCTGGGCTTTCTTATAACCAGCTTGCTGTTTAGTCCAGTGTGACACACCTTCTTTACACATGCTGTTCAAGCCAGTAGCGCTTGATGCTTTCTTACCGAAGTCTTCAATTTCCGGTGACATCCAAGTGCCGAAGTAATAACACTTAACGCCTACAACCACGCCTTCTTCATTGCGGTGGAATGTAGTAGCACGTGAACCGCCGCCACCAGTCTTGGCACTTGCTAGGGCGATAACTTCAGGCAGGACGTCTGCAACGATGGCGTCATCATTAGCTTGAAGTAGTTCTACGATTTCGGTGTATGCTTTTTTAATACCAGCCATGTTGTGGCTCCTTTATTGAGGTTACTTAATTTAGCAGTTTTGAACTGAAATGATATCTTAATCTAATTTTGAGACTTTGTACACCTTTAATCTCAAATTATTTTTGTCAGTTACTCTTGCGATGTCAGCATGTGCTCGACACTCTCCAACGCGACGTATTGCGGTGGTGTATACTGCGGTAACCAAGCATACCGTTTTACCTCGGTGTACGCTCGCACCTTCAAGTCGTCCAGCCCAGGCACATGCATCCACGGTACTCCATTGTACAGCACCAGTGTGTCCTCATCGTATGTAACTATCCTGGCGACACTGTCTCCCTCGAAGTGAGTAACTAATGAGCGCCCAAGCCGTGGATTCTGAGCTAAGGTTATCTCGCCGGCGACTACCTTGAAGGTACGTGACTTAAGGCCGTGGAATGCGCTGTATGCGCGAATAGAGGCTGCTGCGGTCAGCGGTTTGGGTTGCTTGAGTTGACGATGATGGAACTCAAGTAAGCTAAGTAAGTGACGGATTTCTCGTTTCATGTTGTTGTCGTCCTATTTAAGGGTTGTGAATAGTCCTCAGGTCTTATATATGGATCTGTGGGACGTTTTTTTAAATATTATATACGTTTATCAAGGTTTGTGAAAAAGGGATGGTGGTGGGCTTTAGGTTTGATCTGATATCAGTACCTCGAATTGACATAAGAATGACGCTGACAATACGGTGTATAGACTTTAGATTATGTAAAAAACCCATATTTTGATTTTCCATTTATATATATTTTATATACGTTCTGTATATATATACAGTACTGTATATATATACAGTAGTATTATAATTTATATTTTAATTTAATATATAATATATAAGTATTAAATACTAAATAATATTAGAACACTATACAAGTAATTGACCGCCTTCATGGTGAAAGTTTAGTTACAACGGTCAACGTTTTGTCATTTCTATACTCGCACAATAGCATTCGGAGTAACTTTAGTTGGTCAATTTGTGAACTGCTATGGTACAACCTTAGCCATTCGTCTTCGAACTTTTGCCACTCGAATGCTCTATAATGCTCGTCTAAGATACTCGTATTCATAACTAATACACGATCGAGAGTATCTCGAACCCTTCTAGTACCTCCTCGTCATACTCTTCCGCGAGTGAAGCGAGTGCTATCTCTTCCAAGTCCTCTTGGGTGTGTTCTCGACCATACACATAAGTTGTCTTAATATCTAAGTGATTAGTCGCGAAGACTATCACGGTCATATCAAGTGACTCTAAAGTTTCCATTAGTTTAACCTCTCAAATGCGATTGACCATAGGCCAACTATGAACAATATTGATGATACTACGACTACACCGAACTCCACCATACTAGTACTCCACTACTTCTACGTTGAAGTCGATGTCCTCTTCGCCCATTAGATCAACCGTCGTTGGATGATTAGTAACCAACTCTAGACAATCATGAGGGAATACGGCGTCCTCGCCATTATAGATGGCCGACGGTATGCTATTTAGGTAACTCTCGAATATTTCAAGAGGTACGTTTCTTATGACTACAAGTTTCATTAGTTGCTCCTTAATTTGGTGTTCTTCTTAGTAAGGGTACTATTTCTAGTACCCATTACGTCTATAGTTCTTCGTTGACGTTGTTCGCGAATACCTCACTAACTTCTTCGGCGGTATCGTAACCTTGACCATCTTCACGAGGAATGATGACTCGAGTTGACTCTTCAAGTTCTTCAATGGCACTCGCCAAATTTTCTTGAAGGATTTCACCGTCTAAGACTTTAGTTAGTAACTCATCCTTTCCTTTTTTGGCGAGTCGACGTTGCTTGGTCCAATTAGAGACCCCTTCCTTACACATAGTGTTAAGGTTAGTTGAGGTACCTTTCTTAGAACCATATTCGCACTCACTAATTAGTTCCCACTTCTTGTGGTAGTAACAATAGATCGCGAATACTTCGCCGTTCTCGTCTTTCAAGAAAGTCTTACCAATGTCACTACCACCGCCACTTTTCGCGGTCATGAGTTCCATTAGTTGAGGTAGTATCGTACTCACTTTCTTATTAGAGTTCTCTTCTAATAGGTTGGCGATTTCAACGAATACTTTCTTAACGTTAGACATAATAGTCTCCTTAGTTTATAGTGACGACATTGTCACATTATAAGGGTTATAATAACCCTTACTAAGAAGAACACCAAATTGTTAAAGATCTAAGTCAATGCTCGATTAACCTTGAATTAAATATATAACGTTTAACTCGAAAAGTACAATTAAAATTGAATTTAATTTACTTATTTGTATATTCATCTTTATTCTCTTAGTTGTTAGTTGATAATTAAATAATATACTTTTATTTTCAAATGTGAAATATCGTTTGGTTATATTAAATTGATTTTTTATAACTTGAGTTATATTGACTTATTTATATATGTGTGCATGCGAATATCATAGATTCTACCAAAAGTAAAATTTATTTTATCTATATGACTTATAAGTTTGATGAATATTGATTGTCTTAAAGTAAGATTGTCTAACAATCGGATTGTCTCTAAGTAGTATTGTTTGATTGTCTCATTGTTTTAAAGTAAGATTGTCTAACAATCGGATTGTCTTAAAGTAAGATTGTCTAACAATCGGATTGCTTTGAAGTAAGATTGTCTAACAACCTGGTCGTAGGGCACCCTAGGGACAGCCTGGCCGCCTCTTGCCAATGGTTCACTGTCCAGTAAAATATGTTTCGTCATAGTAAGTTAATAAATTTATTAAATTTCGCAGTATAATAAAGGCCGTCCGAAGACAGCCAGTATGGTTATACGATAACCCAGTCTTCCGAAAGCATATCGGATTGCGAAGCTACCCAACCAGGAATCCACTGCTTCTGTGCGTTATACATCGCAATGTAAGGTTGGCAGTCAAGAGGCGCATCTTCACCAATGTGTTTAGCAGTCCGAGTATTAACCTTAGGACCAGGCTCAGCGGTATTAGCAGGAGGTAAGTAGAGTGGAGGCATATACACAATAAACATGTTCTTACCGTTCCATCCTTTACGAGCTACTTT
>Ga0193952_1000334_pt1 | contig 20239 bp, 12 predicted proteins | sample BB_3_MG_FD_140368 | JGI IMG/M metagenome (GOLD analysis project Ga0193952, IMG submission 140368) | Microbial mat bacterial communities from the Broadkill River, Lewes, Delaware, United States - BB_3_MG | ecosystem: Environmental > Aquatic > Freshwater > River > Microbial mats | place: USA... | reverse complement strand
GTATGTGGTACGATTCACCTTGGAGATGCCCGTTCTACTATTTTATAGTAGCAAGGACACTCTTATATGTTTACCAGTTAAGATATAAAACAGAGGTTTTTAAATTAGTAATAATACTAATACTGAATTAATTAAATATATAGGTTATTAGATAAGGGGAACCGTCTAATGTAATTGTGTCGTAGATTAAGAGCTGAACAACAATCTACTTAAGTCGTAGCGTAGTGTCCTGCAAAAGCCGAGTCATTTGCACATTATAGACTAACTTGACCTGAACTATTTTGCTAAATCCAAAGTAGTACAAGGGCAAGTTGTCTCCACTTCGGAGCCATTCCCTACCAAATCATTTGAGCTTAGCCAAAAGCAAACAAAAAAATTAAAACGGAAGCCGAGACGACTGAGACAAAAAAGGTGGATAAATTAATTACTTAATTTCACACTCTTCGTATATACATACAATACGTTTGTCAAACAAAGTCTAAAACTTTATCTCAATTTTAACTTCTCAACTATATCTAATATCCAAGAAATATCTTCACCTTTAATTTTTCTACTTTCTATAATTATATTTAAATTATTAGCTGTCGTTTTTGGTTCAAAAGATTCTCTCATATTGTCTATAACATTAAACAATAACTTATTAGCTTTTTCTTTATTATTTTCTAAAATGGCAAGCTCAAGTAATGTAGCCCAATCCCAATAGTCTTTATGACTTTTCATTTTTTGTTTTAATGCATATTCAACAATAGGTAGTAGTTTATCTTTTCTTTCATCATTAGCTATTTCCATTAATGTTATTGCATTTATTCCTGGATATGCATCTCTAAAATCAGATTCAAAACCTTTTAAATATATATCAATTGCTTTTTTTAAATATCCTTGAGCCATTAAATCATTTTTAGATTCTAAAGCTTCTTTATATTTATCTTTATAAACTCTACCCAATATTCCTAAAGTTTCACTACTATTTCCATGAAGTTTAATTATCTCTTCTAAAACTTTTATAGCATCTTCTTTTTTACCAATTCTATTAAGAGCAAAACCTAATTGTTCTTGTATCATTATTGAATGTTGTAATGGTCTAGGCATTTTTTCAACTAAAGAAATCATATTTTCAAAAGCTTCAACTGCTCTATATGATAAAAATAAATCTACAACTACTCCAAATTCTATAGTATGCATATTGATTTCATTTTCTAAGGAAATTAATCCTACTACGTTTCTTTCTTTTCTTAATATTTCAAGTTTTGATTTAATTGTTTTATTATATTCAACTTGTTCTCTAAAAATATCAGTTTTTATATGTTCAATATTTGATGGTTTTAATCCCTCAACTAACTGAAATAAAGGTGAATCAGGATCTTTATTTTCAGATTGTGCATTCAATAGTCTTTGTGTTAATTGAGATTTCAATTTTTCTAAATTCTTAAGTTCTTTATCATAAGGTAATGAGCGTAAAAAATTAACATCAAAAGGAAGTCTACTGCCACTTTCAAAAATAGTAATAGTACTATATGGTCGAATAGCATGTCTAACGCCTAATTCATAAAAAACATTTGCATTTAATAAACTTAAATCAGCTACAGCATATTCACATAACATAAGTCTTTCATACATAGCTTTATGAATTATTCCTCCTGTTTGTTCTTCATCTGCACGAATTGGATCTAAGCCTGATTTTTCTATTGATGGCTTAATAAAATTATTATAAATCTTATCAAAATCTATAATATTTCCATTTTCATCTTTTTTTTTACCAAATGGCATTAAAATAAAGCATAGAGGTTTCATCATTTATCCTTTAAAGTAGTCTTTTTATTCTATCTATAACTTGTTTTACTAAATCATTTTTATCTTTCCAAACAATATGAGGGAATTGTCTTGTATCAAATGATATATTATCTTCATGCCCTTTTTGACAAGTCCAAATAATTGGAATATTCATATAGTATCTTCAAATTTATTTTTATCTTTTAAATCATTAACAACTTCTAAAATTAGAGAACTTTTACCTATACCTGCTTTTCCCCATATCTCACATATAGGATTTTTATTTTTTAAAAGTATATTTTCAATTTCATGTTTTTCTTTCTCTCTACCAATAAAATAATCATTGACTATTTTTACTTTCATTCTTCTTTTATCGATAGAAGATATATATTCTATACTTTCAAGCATATCTTTTAATATTTTATCAATATTCTCACCTTTCATATCAATTTCATTTAATGGTTTTCCATTTTTAGGTAAAACTTGAAATCGACGAATAAATTCATTATTTTCCCATAAACATTCACTTACAATAATAGGAAATACTTTTATTTCATCTTTTTTATATCTTTTTTCTATCCATTTCAACTCCATACTTCTAATTAAATCAGAAGATAAAAAGTTAGCACTCACTAACAGAATTACAATATCAGCTTTATTTAAAGCTGTATAAATTTCACTTTCCCATTTTGTTCCCATAGGAATATCTTTATAACTTGAAATCAAATAATTAAAACTTAAAGATCCTAAGTGCTTTTCAATTCTTCTAGCCCATTGCTCATCTTGATGAGAATAACTTATAAATATATTCTTTCTATTTTCATCCATCTAAAACCCCTCCCCCATACAAAGCATATCCAATCCAATCATATGGATTTACTCCTATTTTATTTTTTACCATTGCTTTTTGTAGTGCTATGGTTTTCATCTCTTTATCCTCTAGCCAAGACTTGACTTCAACTTTTAAGCTATTCTTTGAAAATGAAGTATTCATCTATTTTTTTAAACACTACCTATATCGTTAAGAAACTTCCACTCCCAAACTCTATCAATATTACAAAACTTACACTTTCTTTTTCATACTACATTCCACTTCATAATGTAATTTCCACTTTTTTAATGTATCACAACTATATTCTGGAACTTTTTTTTTAACTATCTGTATACCTTTTTTTGCAATTTTATCTTCAACATATCTTTCAATTTCACCATTTTGTCTTAATATATACATCTGAGATTTTTTGGAATACTTATCTTTATAACTTGATCCTTCTTTTCTTTCTGATGTATTTATTTGTACTTCTATTATCATATCCATTTTTATACTTTGTAAATATTTTTTAATAAACTCTTTACATACATTTATTCGATATCCAGATGAAGTAATATGATAATCATATTCTCCCCTATCCTCATCAGCCCAATTTTCTATTTCTATATCTTTAGGAGAACTAGTAAAATCTAAAATTTCTTGACAAGGAACTTCTACATGTGTATTCAACATATGAGAATATGAATCTTTGTCTATTTCTCTTCTTTCATGTGAAATTTCTTTTAACCAACCTTGTAACTGAAATATTTCTTCATCTATTTCAAACCGTTCTTCTTGATAAAAAGGTAATTTAAAATCATATGAATTTGTATTTTGCAATGCATTTTGTAATGCTTTCGCTGTATCAGATGAAACTAATGCACTATTTATATTTATTGTTTCAGAATAATCATTTGAGCTAACATCATAACTTGAACATAATACTAACTTGTTTTTATTTATTCCAAGTACTTCATCAAATCTAACCAAGTCATAGTTCTTATCAAATTTTCCAAATAAAAAACTTTCAAGTGGTTTGATTTGCCTTTCCTCACTAAACCAATTTTCATAATCTGTAGAATGTCTATCTATAAACTCTTTAAATTCACAAAAATCTCCATCACTATATCTTGAAATATTTACTGACATATTTTTTATATACTCACCCATTACCAAAAACATTACATGATATTCAATATGTCTAATTGGCTCTTCTATAATTGGTAAACTTCCGTGCCTATGACTAGTTAAAGAATAAGTATCATCTCTTCCCCATATATTAATACGTTCTAAATCTCTTTTAGTATTTATATTCCATTTATCAATTATCCAAGCTTCTGCCTTTTCCAAAATATCAGTCATATCAACTTTAAATACACTACATATACTTTCATACCAATATGGTATTGTATCCATAGAGTCAAAATCAAATCTATTAGACTCTCTTCCTCTGTGTCCAATACTATACCTTCTATCTTCATTAAGATGACAACTTCTAGGTTCATTTAAAAGCTTTACATTTTGAAATATTTTATTTGATACTGTATTTGGAAATACTTTTTCAATATTTTCTATAATTCTTCTTGCAATATGTCTTATAATTATATGAGGAAACTCTTCATCTAATGAAATATCAATAAATATTTCAATATATGGTCTCAAATTATTTGGGATATCAAAAGATAATCTGAAAAATAAAATCATCATGGACTCTTTTGAAGCTATAGGGTAAAAAGAGATATCATCAAAAAATGGGAATCCTTTGGAATTATCAAGTTGACTTAAAAATGCACGAATAATGTCTGGATTATTTATTATCATTTCTTTGCAAGTATGTAATGCTTTCCATCTTATCCTTTTATCAGGATGCCCTAGTAATTTGTATAAATAACTATAGATATTTTCTTCATTGAGAAATTCATGAATATTATCTATCTCAAGTCGTTTCTCATATCTTAAGATTAGGTCATATAAAACATCTTTTGAATCTTCTTCTGTAATTAAATACTTCATATAGTTGAATAATTTTTCATAATTATTTAAATAGCCTAATTCATTTATATTTTTTGCACTTTGACAAACAATGATTTTAGAAATTTCCGCTTTTGATAATATTTTTAAAAACTTATCGAAACACTTTTGAGATCGATAAGAATCTAAAAAAATAGCAAAATGATTTAAAATAAATTTTTCGGATATTTCTTTACTAAGTTTTTTTATTCTTAAATCACTTTTCCATTTTAAAAGACATAAAACCAGTGCTTCACCATAAGAATCAATATAATAACTAGATACATCAGAATTTGACAAAAGAGCTATAACATCTTCTCTCTTTTCATAAGGAGTTCTATTTATACATTCTTCAAATGTATTTTCAATACTTCTATAAGTTAACTGAATAAATTCAGGCAATGCTTTTATAATATCATTATCATAAGAATTAAAGAACTCATCCCAGTCTGTTTCTTTACTATCAATTGTAACTATAGAACTACTATTCTTAGGTTCAATTTTTTCATAAAACTCACAAAACTCTTTTATTTTCTTTGTCATTTTATGTGATTGATAATTTTCCTTTTCTAGCCATTGTAGTAATTCTTTTAAACAATTGTTTTGTTCTTCATCTTTTAAGTTTTTTCTTATAAAATCATATGATAAATTAAGAGTTTTATTAAATAAAATTTTATTATTCTCTGCTTTTTTTAAAACAATTAAAAATATATCAACTATTTTAGGTTCTTTAATAAGAAATCTCATAGATAAAACATCTTCAATACTCATTAAATTTTTTTGTAGAATTTCTTTTAAATACAGATAAATAGTATCTTCTATTTTATGTATTATCTCATTATGCCATTTTATCGAAGTAGCTAATGCAATATCAGGATTAAGTTTTGTAATAACTTTAAAACTATCATTTAAAACTAAATTTTCTGTTTCACTTATATAAGGAATAGTATTTTCTGATAATTGTATATGTTTATTTGCTAATTCAGTTTTTTCATTATCATTTAATACATTCAAAGAATTATTTGTAAGAAAAGAAATTATTCTATAAAGACTATAAATATTTTCATCTATTCCTTTACTAGCTTCTAAAGCTAATTCAAAATATTCCCTAGATTTTTCTTTATCAAAACCTTTCATCAAACTTGAATAAGTTAAAAATGAATCAATCTTTTCTCTTGCTGGCTTTTTTTCTTTTAATTCTTCTTCTATCGCATAATCTATTATCTCATATGCTTGGTTAAAAAGATTATTTTTAAGAAATACCTCAGAGATACGATTTTTTATATAAATAGATTTTGAATATTTAACAAACTCTCTAATATCATTTGATTTTACATTTGAAATAATAAGAATTTCTACTAGAACAAGAGCTTGATAAGATTTTAAAATAGCATCACTTCTATAATATTGATAAGGTATATTTCTGTGTTTTAATTTTTCCCATTCTTCTTTTATTTGCTTAAACTCTAGTTTTTCAACAAGTACCTTTCCTAAAAGTTCATAGTATGGATATAAAATATTTATAAGTTCAAGTTTTTTCTTCTTTTCATCATCTTTTTTATACTGTTTTTTTGTATTTTTAGAAATGCTATTAAGTACCTTATCAAAATTGCATTTCTTTTTCTTCAGAGCTGAATCAAGAGCTATAAATAAAAAAGTATCATCATAATATGTTAAACTGTGCGAATCATAAAGATTATCAAAATCTTTAGTATTTGATAGTTTTAATATTTTTAATACTGTTTTTTTATTTACTTTGTTTTGTAGAGCTATTATTGAAAAATCAATAGAAACTTTATTAATATCAAGTCTTTTAGTACCAAAAGCATCATTTGAGCTAAGCTTTTTATATTTATCTGGATATTTGGTTATAAATAAATCCAATGATTTAGCAATATCTTTTACAATTTTTATTTCAACTTTATGTCCAGCATTTTGCAACTTTACAACTAACAATGCTCTAATAAAAGGATGTAACCTCTTTTTGAGTGAAGGATATAATTCTTTTTGAACTTCTATTGTAATCTCTTTTAAAAACTCTATAGGTAATTCATTTATTACTTTAAAAAAGAACCATAACTTCCAAAATCTTAAAGTTTTTAATAATCTTTTTTTATCTTTTAAATAATATAAGGTACAAGTTCTTTTAGCTATATCAATAGCATTTAGTTCGTGATTTTGTCTATCTTCATCTTCTAAATATTTTTTTAACCAAATATCACCAAAACTTAAATACTCTTTTGCTTTTTGAGTATTCGTTTTTGCTAATAGATATGCACAATGATAGTTAAAGCTTTTTAATTCTTTTCTATATTTTGTTAAAAGTTCAATTGCATTTTCTTCACTTGTATATATAGACAATAAATCTAAATATTCCTCTTGCAATATATTATTTAAAGACTCATTTGTTTCCAAAAGTTCTGCTGATATATAAAGTAATTTACTCAAACTTTTATAATCTTTTTTATCAGAAGAAATACGTAAAGCACTAGATATTCTATCTTTTTGAATATCTTCTCTTTCAATCTGATCTTTAATAACTGATAAATCTGAATTTAAAGCTAAAGAAATAAGCTTTTCTGATTCTTTAGCTTTTTCAAGATGAAAAGATATAAACCTAGCTGCAAACTCATTTTCAGTTATATGATTCAATAAGTTATTCGAAATCCTTTTATGAGTTTCAATCTTTTCTAATTCAGTAAGTTTTGAAACTAAAAAATTTTCAAAATCTTCATCTAAAAAACCTATACTATTATTTTCACTAAGGATTACTCCTGATAGTGTATCAATAACTTTTAAAGCATCAGTTTTTGATATACTACTTGCTAATATAAAATCATCTAATCTTGCTGGTCTAGATAAGCAAATTAATTCCTCAACATGATTTCTAGTAATAGGTTGAATAACAGAAAGTGCACTATTCCACATATCATCAAATATATGTTCTAGAGAAATCTCATCTTTTCTATTTAATATATTTTCTAATTTAGATATGTCACTATTACATTCTTCAATAATATAGTTTTGTAACCTTGGATTTCCTTTTGTTCTATTATGAAATTTCTTTGATAAATCCTCTTTTATATCCTCATATGACTCTTTTAATAAAGAGATTGAAGAATCTTCATCAAACCCATATAATTTCAATTCTTTTACATAGCTTGGCGAACATAAAGACTCTTTTCGTAAACCATCCCTTGAAGACATTATTAAATATACATTATTTGGTAAATCTATACTCCATAACTCTTTTATAAATGCTTCTTCATTAAAATAATTTGATGCTTCTACATTATTATCAGCTGCATCAATTATGATAAAAATCTTTTTATCTTGCAATAATCTTGAAGCATTTTCAATTTGCTGTTTGAACTCAAATTCTAAATCATTTAAATCTATTTCTTTATTTATATGAAGTGATAAACCTGTGTATATTGCTAATTCATTAATAATTTGTGTTAATATTGATTTTTTAAGATGTCTTTTTTCACCAATATTTTTATATGTACCTGCTCCAAAACTATCATAAAGGACTGTAAGACTTTCAGGGAATGATATTGCAAGACTTGATAATGTAGATGTTTTACCAACACCTGCATCACCATATACATGTATTTTATTAAATTCATTTTGATTAATTAAATCCTCTAAATTTTTAATGTCAAGAGTTTTTATATAATTATTAGGGATTTTAATTTTAGAACAAACAGGAAACAATCTATCACTAGTAGTATTTAGTACATCAAGTATCTCATTTCTAGAAATTTCTTTTTGCTCCAATAATTTTTCTTTTATTTTTATATATTTAGATTTTGGCTTAAAAAATAAACTGTTATAAAGTTCATTATATAATTCTTTTGTTTCATCATCTAAAATAACTTTTTTATTAAATATTTGCTTTGAAGATTTTTCATAATACTTTATATACTCTATAATGTATTCATTACTATTTATATATTCAAAACTTTCATATTTTAATTTTATAAAATCATCATAAGGATTTAATGTAGATAACGCTTCTTTTGATAAATGAAGTGTATGATAATTTAATCCAATATTTTGAGAATCAATTAACTCTTTTAAACTATAATAAACTTCATTAAAAGCTTTTGTTTGAGGCTTAACATTAACAACTGCTTTTCCCTGAGGTATTGCAAGTTTTTTATTTATACCATCATATTCAAATAAATCTTTTGTACTTTTTAATATTATTGGAATTATCTTTATTTTATCTTTTCTATATCTTTCTTGAATAGCTGGTAATTCATGAATCTTTATATAATGAGAATACCAAAAGTTTTCACTTAACAATAGTAAAAATATATCTGAAGTATTAATTGCTTCTTGAATTTTGTCATCAAATTTTTCACCAGGTTTAAGTTTTCTTTCATCAACCCAAATAATAGATAGTCCATCATCTTGAAGCTTTGTTATTGAAGATAATAATCTATCTTTATATATTTTGTCTTTTCGTGAATAACTAATAAATATTTTCATTTTAATTATTTCTAGTCTCTCTACTATTAATAGCTGTAGCAATTTTATCAATCACTTCATCATCAATTCGTTTATTATCTAAATTTAAAGACTCTATGCCAGTAAATGCAGGAAAGTCATCTAAATTAACATCATCTAAAATGATAGGTATAATAAAAGCTTCTTCATTTAGTGCCATTTGTTTTTCTTTCCAAAACCAGTTAGAATTTATTGCATTATTACTTAAAAAAATTAAAACTACACCTTTTTCCGCAATGGCATTAATTGAAGAGTTAAGTTTATCAGATATATTATTTCCTAGTTTCATTGAAACTGCATCTTCAAATATTCTAAATCCAATAGAGTTTAATTTATCCAGTATTAAATTTACTCTATTTTTATCTTCTCTTGAATAAATAGAATAAATAGTAGAACTATTCATTAAATTATCTAACTTCGAAAGTTCAGTACACTTTCTATATTTAAGTTTTTCTATATCAATTTTCGTAACTATCTTATTAGATAAGCTTTCAACATAATTAATTTCCCAATCAACCCATGTAGAAGCTTTTGCATTAACACTATCACAAAGAACAAAAATATTTCTTGAATCAATTTCATCTTTTAAAATTTGTTTCATCAAGGTTTCTTTTGATTTATTATCTAAACTTTTTAAATAAATCATCAAAGTAGAAAATCCACTATCTTCTAAATAATCTCTAACGGTTCTGACATATTCAAAATCTTTGGATGAATGGGAAATAAAAACCCATCCACTTGTCCTTTTTTTCCAGTTTCCCATTACATAACCTTATTAAAATTTGCTTCTAGTTTTTTAAGTTTTTCTTTGAAGATAAAATATTCACCTAGCTCTTTTAAAAGTTTTTTTGCTTCTAAAAAATATGTGTTTGCTTTTTCTATATCATTATTTAATTCAAGTTTTATTGCAACAATATACCAATCAAATAATTGCTTTTTTGATTCTGTTGACATAATTAAATCATATGCTTCTTTTAAATCTTCATTTGATTTAGGATATTCACCATATACTCTATGTGCATCAGCCCTAATAATTAAAGATTCAATAAAATAACCAATATCATTAACTTTTTCTATATAAGAAATAGATTTATTAAAAATATTCAAAATTATAGAATATTTTTCTTTTTTTAAAATTTTTAATTTTCCTAAGCAAATATATGATAAACCAATATCTAATGTATATGAATGAGGATCATTTTTTTCAAATTTAACTATATACTGAATTCTTTTTTCTAGTTCTTTCAAGTCACTATTTATATAAAATAGATATTCAATATATTGGTATCCCATTTGAGATAATAAATATTCAAATGACATTCCAAATTTAAAGTGATTAAAAATAAAACTACGTTCAGCTTTTTTAAAAAAATCATCTGCAATATTAAATTCACCCTTTAAAAAAGATATATAAGCAAATTGAGCAAATAACCTTGATTCTCTACCATAATCTTTAAGTTTAAATTTCAAATTAATCTTAGATGATACTTCAATATAGGCATTATTTAATTCTCCTAGATAAACTAATGTTTGACTATTATTTATAGATGACTGTATTAAAGAATCAGTATCTTCAATAAAGTTTTCTTCTATTATTCTAGACCTATTAATTTCAAGTGATTTTTTATATTTCCCTAGACATAAAAAACCAAAAGATAAATTTCCTAAAATACTATCTCTAAAAATAAATTCTATATTATCATAAAATTTGGAAAATGGTTTCTTAAAAAAATTTGAATATAATTTTTGTTCTAATTGTATTTCACCCAGAGTATAAGTTAAATAATAACGATCAGTTAAACCATTTGTCTTTCTTTGAAGTCTAATCATAAATAAAGTATATGCTTCTTTATATTTTTTAGCCTTACATGCATGATAAATTGCTTGAAATAATGGCTCCATTTCCTCAACTGTATCAGGGAGTTGCTTTTGCGGTAAATCTTCATAATACTTATAAAGCCTATAATGCCCTTTTTTATAACTATCTTCAAAGTTCTCTTCAATGTAACTAGAAAAATACTCCCTAACTAAAGGATGAGTATCTAAAACTTTTTCACTACTACTTATAAGGTGTAATTTCTTTAGCTTATCAAGTGCATATTTCCAGTCTTTTTCACTAACTTCTACTAAACTATTATTGATATTTTCTATCAATAATTTACTTTTAAGTACATCTATTACCTCAAAAGATATTGCTCTATCAAAAAAACCAAGTAGTTTTAATATATCTAGTTCTATAGTATCTTTTAAATACTTTTTATATGAGTTTAACATCCTTGTAGCATGTTTGGACGATTTTGATTTATCATCTCTTAAAGACTCTATCTCATCAATCCTATTTGTATCACCATCTAGTACAACTTTTGTATAACTTCCTAAAAGTTTTAAAGCCAATGCATGACCATCAAAGTTATTTGATATCTGTTCTAGCTCTCTAATACTTCCATTTAACTCAAATGATTTTAAAAGTTCAGCTCCCTCAGAGTCTTCTAATGTTTCAAGCTCTTCATATTGGTTTGCTATAGAGGCTAGTTTTATCCTAGATGTGATTACCACTAAACCTTTATTTTGGCGAGAGAGTCTTTTTAGTAATACTTGAAGACCATTATCTTTTATCGCCCCTATATCTTCTAGTGAAAATTGTAAAGGCTCAAGCCCATCAAGGACTAGTAAAGCTCTTTGTTTAGATATTATATCAGACAACTCTTTACCTTGTTCATATGCTGTTTTTGGTATCTTTTTTATCTTAAAAAATTTACAGGCTTCTAGTAAAAACTCTGTGGCTGTTACTTGTCTATCTTCTTCACTTCCTTGAGAATAAAAAGACCACATAAAGATATTTTTTGCACCTCTGTAGTGATCTTTTTTCATCCTTTTTAGCCAATTATCTATAAGTGATGTTTTACCTATACCACCAAAGGCTATAAAGCTTAGTATATTTACCTGCTCATCATTCCAAGCTTTATCTAATATATCAAAATATTTTTCTCTTCCAAAAAAGTCATCATTTGACTCGGGGAAGTTGTTTACAGCAATATCATCTGGGTAGTTTATAGTAGCAACACTATTACTATCTTTTTCTTCTTTTTTTATCTTTTCAGGTTGCTTTTGAAGTAGCTTTTCAACTCTTTGTACTATCTTTACAGCTTCTTTGTTGTGATTTCTTTTTTTTATATTTTCTAGTGCTTTAAAACCTTTTGGTAAAACTTCTTTTTTACTTATCCAAGTATAGTTATCAATATTACAATGTTCTGCAAGTACAGGGAGTAAAAAAGTATTTTTTTCATACTGATTTTGAAGTAATTGTTTAAGTTCTATATCTTTTATAAACCTAGAGTTAAAAAAGTTTCCGGATAATAGTAAAACTCCACAATTACAACTATTAAGAGCTTTTTGTATTTCTTCTTCCCAGTGCGCTGCTCCTTCTATCCTCTTATCTGACCAAACATCTAGTAAATCTCTATTAAAATGTTTTAAAAGTAGCTCCAAATACCTTTCATCTTTGTGAGAATAACAAATAAAAACCTTACTCATACACAGCGCCACCATTTTTTTATTTTCTTAGTATATTTATTGACTGACTTTTTTGTTGACAACTCCAATTCTTGAAAAAACTTCCTTTTTAAATCTTTGTGAAAATATTTTTCTATATCTAAAAATTTCCAATTATGAGAGTTAACCTCTTTATGTGTGGCATTTTGTAATGTCTCATCTAAAAACTTATATCCACAAAACATTAAAGAATGAGCTTCTAGTTTTGAAAACGTATCTAAATCAGTTCTCATTTTTGATAAAAGTAAATAAAATTCATCATTAGAAGATTTTGTTCTTTTATTTCTTTTTATTTCATTTACTTTTATTTCTTGTTTAAAGTGTGTAAATAAAAAACCTTTTAATATACCTTTTTCATATTTACTTTGTAGATTTTCAAACGTTAATTCTCTATTTCTATCCATTTGAATATCAATAGTTCTTAGATTGGTATTTATTAATGTTGTATGGGATGTAATTTGATTGTCCATTTGCCCTGAAGCATCACTACAAATTATATAATCACACTCTTCACTCAAAAGTCCACTAAAACCTTGATTATCATAAACCCCACCATCTGAAATACTGAGCTCATAACCTTTATATAATTTCTTTAAAACGATTGGTGGAAAAAGTCCAGGTACTGCAGAAGAACATGCTACCGCTTGCCCGATAGAATAGTTTTTAAAATCTTTTCTTAAACCTTCATCATCATCATATCTTATCCAATCAAATCTATCATTTTTATCAATTTCCATGTTATTCATATATTCAGGTTCACCCATTTTAGAAGCTTGAAATTGCCAAGTATGTCCACTATTTAAATTTGTTGCATTTATAACTAAAATTGGAACTTTATTTCTTCTTCTCCAATTGTTAAATCTTGGTTTAAACTTTTCATCTTTATCTTTCCATTCAAAAGGAGTGATTATTAAATCACTCATATACTTTCGATATTTGGCATAAAATCTTTCTTGATAAAGTTCCCCTAATTTATTTGTTCTACTATAACTGTGAACTGGATTCATAACCTTAAATAAAGTATTTCTAACAAAATCTTTAGTAAAAACACTATTTCTAATATTTGTTGCTACTGTATCAAAGAACTCTACAATTAATTCTTCCACAAGTTTTATATAATCTTCTTGATTAATATTTTTATCTTCATTTTCTTCTAAAAGTTTTTGTAATTTTAAATAATAAAGTACTCCAATAATACTTCCACCAGAAACTGTTGATATAACTTCAATATCTTTTAGCATATTATATTCAGCTAATTTTGCTAAAGTTCCTAGATGAAAGAAACTAGCTCTAAAACCACCACCAGAAAGAGCTAGGCCTTTTTTATCTAAAGATAAATCTAAAATATCATTATTATTAAAACCTAATAAGGTAGTAAAGAAACTGGTTTCATTAATCTCTTTTATTTTAACAAGAGCTTTAAGTTGTTTATATGTAGTAAATACTTCCCAATCTTCATAATTGAATTTTATAGAACTATTTTTAAGAACCGCTTCACATTCTTTAATTTTACCTAAGCCTAAGTATGCCTGAGCAATAGTATGACACAGCCATTTATTTGATAATTTATCTTTGAAATTATTTATTATATCTTGTCTTAAGTTATCTGCTTTTTGAGATAATTCTTTTGCATAATCTATATCTAACTCTTTTAATTCTTTTGATAAAACATCATATAGATAAGCAGCATTTATTCCACCATATCCTTCATCTTTATTTTTATTTTTATTGTAAGCAGTTTCATAACAATTTATAGAGGTGTATAAATCATTTATATTTTTCTCATATTCCCATTTTCTTTTATATATAGCACCTTTTAGCTGCAATGTTTTGTAAGGTCTTTCATCATAAACTATTTCTTCTAATATATCTAATGCCTTATCATATGAGAAATCTCTATTTAATTCTAAATCCTTATAATAACATTCAGCTAAGTCACGCAAATTTTGAGTAGATTTTTTATTTTTATTCTCCAAAAATTCTCGTGCTTCTTTATATTCATAAGAAGCTTTTAATTCATCAACACTATTTTCATTCATCAAATGCCTTCTCTATTTTGATATCTTAGTAATTCTATAATAACTAAAATATTTTTCTAATTCTTTATATAGCTCAGCTTTTAAATAATGGCTCTCATAAAACTCTATATGTTTTATTCCTCTTAAATTGAAAGGTACAGCTTTTGACTTATTTTTCATAAGTTTTCCATTGACTTTATATCCATTATCCATAAACTTATCGTATTCTAAGAACTCTTCATAATAACATTTTGAATTTACAATAAATATAATCTGCGTCTCTTTCAAACCTTCCGCTTTATCTAAACCCATTTTAAAACCTACTTCATTAAATACATTTGCATTTCCACCTGTAAGATCAGCTATCATTAAATCACAGTTAGCAATTTCTTCGTATACTTTTTCACTTATTCCAGTATGAACACCATTTGATTCTTTATCAGTTCGTATATCTTTTATTTCAAGATTAAGATTTTTGGATATTTCATTTATAACATCTTTTATAACAAAGTAAGTCCATTCAGTTTCTTTATGGTAAGGCATAGAAATATAAATTTTTCTTGACTTCGGTACATATGTCTTTTCATAAGTCTTATAAAAACTTTTAAGATTATCTATAGTATTTAAAGAATCAAATAAATTTGAAAGATTTAACCACTCTATAAAACCATCTAAGTTTTTATTAAAATATTCAAACCTCTTTTTAGGTTTTATTTTTTTAGTAAAAAGTAAATCTAAAATTAATAGATAAAACTTAGTCAAAACTTCTATCTTCAAATCTTTCAATAGAACTTTATACAAACTAGAATATAAATCAATTAGTTTAAAAAGTTTTTTTTGATTTAAACCTTTATAATATTCATTTATTTTTTTAACTATATCTATACAACCTACTAAGATATCTAAGTCATCTGACTTTGGATAAAAGTCTTTTTTCTTCATTGTTAAATGTTTATAATATTCTATTTCTATAATATCTAAATCTTTTAGAACCTCTAAATCATCACTTTCTAATAAATGTAGATAATCTTTAGATAAAAAAGGTTTTGCCTTAGCATTTAGGTGATAAAAAATACCTCTATCTACTAAATTTTTTGTAAAAGTTTCATCTAAAAGGATAAAAGCTATTGAAATAGTTATATTCTCTTTTGATCTATCTTCATCCAAGTACTGTTTTATAGATTCTATTCTATGCCTTCCATCAACAACCTCTATATCATCATAAACAGATTTATCAAGAATACTAAATACTACAAAGTTTGTATCTCCATTAATATCTTTAATCCTAATTCGTTCATTATCTTCATGTGTGTCTGTATTTCGAACTGCTAAAACAATCTCAGGTAAAAAATTGTATTTTGGTTTTTTAATATACTCTACAAGTTCATTCTTATGCTTACTATCTAAATCTCTTTGAAAGTCTTGCTTATTTGTCTCAAAATCACTTAGCTTATTTAGTGAAATGTATGATCGAATAACTCTTAATCCAAATATCTCCCCATGTATACCATAAATTGATAATTTTGCTTCAGATTCATCAATCAAATTAAATCTTTCAAAATACTCATTATCTTTTTCTAAAATAGTATTATTTATTTTATTCTTATAGTAATCTTCTAAATCTTGTAACTTTTCATCACAACTTTTACTTTCTATTGTTGTAGTTAGTTGCAAGTTTTTATCTAAAAAGTTAGAAATATTATTATCTGATAATAACCTATTTATAAGTTCATCAAAATCTTCTTTAGAAGAAATCACTGGTATCTTTTTAATCTCACCTTGAGTTAATATTGGCACTGTTGAAGAATATGAAATATATCTATGTAAAAGGATTCCACCTATAAGAGAATTTAAATAGCTATGAAGATAATCAACACTTAAAGGTGAGTTTTCTTTTAATCTTAATATTACTATTCCTGAATTTGTATTAGCACCTATAAACTCTTGAGTAACTTTTGCACACTTTGGGTATTGTCCTACGACTGTTATCAATAAATCATTTTCTCTTACAATACCTCTTTTATTTTTATAGTTTTGCTCTTTTGTAATTTGACTAAGTTTATTTTTATTTATTTGTCCATTTTCTATTGACCCAACGGTAATTAACTTTTCAATTCCACCTAACTTACTTCCACCTAATGAGCTGCCTCTGTATGTTTCAACAAAATTATCTAAAGCTTCGAAATTATATTTTTTTATTTCATCTTCTAAATATAAAAATTCATTTCTATAAAAATGAAAATCTAATCTATTCTCCAAATCATTGAAATTTATAGAGTTCTTATTTCTAGGACTTTGTATATTTGATATATCTAATTCAAAAAAATCAATTTTATAGTTTTTATTTAAATATTCATCTTTTCTTAAAATAATCAAAGATAATGATATATCTGAATTTAAAATAAATTCACTAGGAATAGATATCACCTTCTCGATAACAAAATATCTTTTAATATACTCTCTTGTATATTCATAAGTATAATTTGCTAATACAGAGTTTGGAACAATTAAATAGAGATAACCATATTCTAAAAGTACTTCATTTGATTTTTCTATAAAAGCACTTATATAATTAATACCTTTTGAATAAGGACTTAAACTTTTTATACTTCTATTAAGAGGAGGAATAGAAATAACTATATTATAACTCTTTCTATTAGAATATGGATTAAATTCTAAATAATCTTCATTTATCACATTTAATTCTATATTTTTTAATAATGACAAAATTTTAGAAGTCTCTATTTTTATATTATTATTTTCAATAATATCTACATTATTAAAACTTAAAGCAATTTGCCCAAATTCACTATTTGGAACTAAAATATGGTCATTAAAATTATTTATTGACTTAAGAAATAAAAGGAGCTCATAAGATAACATTAATTCAGTTTTTAAAGGTTTAACAAAAGACTGAAAATAAACTTTTTCAATAAAATCTTTAGTTTTTGAAAAATCTAAATTATCCAAGATTGGAAATATACTTCTAATCTCTACTTCACTAAGATTTAATTCTTCTTTACTATCAAAAATTCCATACTCATTTTTTATTTTATAAAAATAATGATTTAAATCTTGGTATGATTTATCAGTTATAGAGTCAGCAGAAAACTGTTTTTGACTACTAAAGCTTATAAGCAATATCTTATTAAACTCTTTTATTATTGTATAGTCATCTCTTTTTCCATTTCCTTTTAAAATATCTCTAATTTCATCAAAAAGATGGATTAAAGTTTGTTCATCATAATCTCTTTCTATCCTGTTTTTAATATTATTTAAATCGTGAGGTATGTTCTCTATTTTGACTTTTTTACCATCAATAATTTCATATACCTCCATAATTTCTGGTGAATAAATAACAAAAAAAGGAATATTACTTTTTAAATGGATTGTATTTAATTTGCCTCTAATACTTTCAAATTCTTTATGAAAAAAAGTAGCTTTTATTTCTATAAATATATATGGATTACCATTTTTGTATACGACTATATCTGGAATGTATTTTGATTTTTTATTATCAATACTAAAATCAATTATTTCTGACTCAAATTTAATATCATTATCTTTATATCCATAATCTTCAATCAATTTTCTTTTGAACTTTTCAAATAACTCTCTTTCATTTTCAATCATCTCATATCCTAACTTTTATATATTTCTTTTAAAATCAAATCTTTTTCAAACTTTTTTATAATTCTTATATCCGAACCTAACAAACACTCTGGAGTTTTATATTTATTATTGGTCTTTACAACTAATATTTTCTTATTTAACTCCTTGGCTTTTTCAAGTTCCCAATTAATCATTGGTCTTTGATGAGTTTCTTCACCAACTATACATAATACTAAATTTGATTCATTAAGATTTTTAGTGATTCCTGCTTTTATTCTTGATTCATTATTTGTATTAATAGAAATACCTACTGACTTGTCATGAAAATCTAAGTCAAAATTTGAGTTTTTTTGCCAAGCTTTTAACATATTTTTATATTTTGCTTCTTTTTTTGAATGATAACTGACAAAAATTTTACGTCTTCGTTTTTTATAAAGGAAGTAAGAAGTTAGTGAGATTCCAATAATGGGTAAAAGAAATTTTAATTTAGAATTCATTATCTCACTTTTGTTATTAATATATAATTTTATTGTATATTAATAACATTTAATTTTAAATGAAACTTTTGATTAAATTATCCACATGCTTTTCCCCACTACTCTTACTTAACTTTGCATACCTCATAGTTGCATTTATATCATTATGATTCATAAGTTTTTTGATTGTGAGAATTGGCGTTTCATTTATAGCTAGTTGACTTGCAAATGTATGTCTTAGTGTATGTATCGTGACTTTATTTAGTGGTTCAGTTCCCTCTGGATTAAAAAGAATATCAAATATAGGTTGTAATTTTCTATAATAATATTGATTTGTATAGTTTTGATTTTTTGTAGTTTTAAATAGATAGTCATCTTTTTTTATATTTAAATCAGCTATGAACTTTTCTATTTCATTCTTAAGTTCATCATTTACAAATCCATAGTACTCACTATTGTTTTTAAAATCATATAGTTTTATTGTTCCATTTTCTTTTATGTCAGATGGTTTTATATGACATATCGTTTGTAGTCTTCCTCCAGTTGCTAAACTTAGCATCACAAAGTAATATGCTATCTTGTCATTTTTAAGAGTTAGTATAAGCTTTTTGATTTCATCTATTTCAAGGTATCTAAGCCTTGAGTTATTTACTTTTAGTTTCTTTATTCCTTTGCAAGGATTTTTATCAACTACTTCATTTTCTATTGCCCAAATAAATATTCCGCCAACTTGTTGCATTATAAAATTAACTGTTGCAGGCATAAGATCTTTTTGTATTTCAATTTGAAAATTCTCCATATCAGCTTTTGTTATTGTTTTTACAGCCTTTGTACCGATGAAGTGTTCATTTAGTCTATTTTCTACTCTTGATCTAGTTTTTTTGTTTTGTTTGTTATAAAGCTCTTTGTAGTCATAAAACTCTTTTGCAAGTTCTAATAGTGTCTTAGAAGTTTTTCTAGATGCTACATGAGGTAGTTCTTCTCCTAATCTTTGTTTTGTTACTATTTCATTTCTCTTTTGATGGCAAAATGCTTCTCTTATACCCTCACTATGTAAGCCTATTTTTAGCCAAACTTTTTTATTATCAACTTTATAAGTTATATCATATGATTTATCACCATTACTTAGTTCTCTGTAATAAACACCAGGATACTTTTTAGATTTTATTCTTTGTGCCATAATTTTACCTATTCTTCATGCTACCCTAATAAGATATTTTAGCTACCCCATAGCTACCTTAAAAGTGTAGAAATATGTTTTTAAATGTATTTATCTGTAAAATCATAACTAAAAAAAACTTAGATAAAAGTCTATATTGTAGTCTTTTGTATCTATTTGTATTTTTATGTAAAATTAATAGTATAGATGATATGCTTTTATATCAAGGTGTTTTGGCATTTGAGTATTTTACTAACACAAAAGCAGATGAAAGTTTAGTTGAATCAATGAGAAAAGGTTTAAAAGGAAAATAGAT
>Ga0193952_1000328_pt1 | contig 20526 bp, 18 predicted proteins | sample BB_3_MG_FD_140368 | JGI IMG/M metagenome (GOLD analysis project Ga0193952, IMG submission 140368) | Microbial mat bacterial communities from the Broadkill River, Lewes, Delaware, United States - BB_3_MG | ecosystem: Environmental > Aquatic > Freshwater > River > Microbial mats | place: USA... | reverse complement strand
TCGCAATGACGGTTCAGAGTAGAACCCTGTTATCAATAACAAACAAACCAAATAGAACATTTTTCTAAAGTAGGATAAGGAATAACAATTTAAAGTTCTAAATAATTTTGATAGCTATTATTTAATGGTAAATTTGCTTCAGAATTCAATTAAAATAAACCCTCATAAAATTCGTTTATAGTTGTAATTAATCGTGTTTTTATAGCGTTTAATAGTGTAAAGCAAATAATGAATAAAATACAAGAAGAAGGATATTGGGACTTAACCATAAAAGGACATACATCCTTGTTAGATTTAAGGTTTGGCGATCTATGGCGCTATAGAGATTTATTACTCATGTTTGTAAAAAGAGACTTTGTAAGTTTTTACAAACAAACTATTTTTGGACCTCTGTGGTTTTTTATTCAACCAATTTTAACAACCATTGTTTTTACTTTTGTTTTTGGAAATTTAGCGGGCTTAAGTACTGATGGTTTGCCTCAGTTTTTATTTTACCTCTCAGGGATTACAGCTTGGAATTACTTTTCCGATTGTATTACAAAAACAAGTACTGTATTTAAAGACAATGCCAATATTTTTGGAAAGGTCTATTTTCCAAGATTAATTATGCCATTAAGTATTGTAACAAGTAATTTAGTGCGCTTTGGAGTGCAGTTATTAATGTTGTTTTTTATGATGGGATATTACGCGTATGTGGGTGCAGATTTTCAAATAACTTCAGCCATACTTGTTTTTCCTTTATTAGTTGTAGTAATGGCTTTACTGGGCTTAGGCTTAGGTTTAATTATTACAGCTATGACCACAAAATACAGAGACCTTAGTTTTTTAGTAACTTTTGGTGTGCAGTTATTAATGTATGGCACCACCGTAATTTATCCGTTAAGTGCTGCGCCAGAAAAATACAAATGGATTATTGAATTAAATCCAATGACAGGCATAATAGAAGCGTTTAGATATGGTTTTTTAGGAAATGGTACGTTTACTTTTTGGAGTGTAGGCTATCCAGTATTATTTACTATAGTTGTTGTATTCTTAGGAATTATTATATTTAATAAAACAGAAAAATCATTTGTAGATACTATATAATGAGTAAACCAGTTATACAAGTAGAAAATTTATCTAAGGCTTACCAAATAGGGCAAATTGGCACAGGAACTTTAACAAAAGATATTGAACGTTTTTGGACTACTAAAATCTTAGGGAAAGAAGATCCTTTTTTAAGAATAGGTGAAACCAATGATAGAGCTACCAAAGGAGATGGCAATATCGTTTGGTCTTTAAAAGACCTTAATTTTACCATTAACCAAGGAGATGCTGTTGGTATTATTGGTAAAAATGGTGCAGGAAAAAGTACCTTGTTAAAATTATTATCTAGAGTAACCGCACCCACAACCGGACAAATAAAGGTAAAAGGGCGTATTGCCAGTTTATTAGAAGTAGGTACAGGTTTTCATCAAGAGTTGTCTGGTAGAGAGAACATTTACCTAAATGGTGCTATTTTAGGAATGCGTAAAGCAGAAATTACCCGTAAGTTTGATGAAATTGTAGATTTTGCTGGTGTAGAACGTTATATAGATACACCTGTAAAAAGGTATTCTTCTGGTATGTACGTGCGGTTAGCATTTGCAGTTGCTGCTCATTTAGAAAGTGAAATTTTAATTGTAGATGAAGTATTGGCAGTTGGTGATGCGGAGTTTCAAAAGAAATGTTTAGGGAAGATGGGAGACATTTCTAAAGGAGAAGGACGTACGGTGTTATTTGTGAGTCATAATATGGCAAGTGTTCAAAATTTATGTTCAAGAGGGATTGTTCTAGAAAATGGAATGAGTAAATATGAGGGGGCTGTTGGAGATTCAATTAATTTTTATATTAATTCTAAAAGAAATACTTTTAATCAATTGATATATAGAAATAAAACAGGCAATAGCTTTATAAAAGCAATAGCACTTGATAATAAGAAAAACACTTTTGAAAGTGGAAAAGAATTAATTATTGAAATTGAGATTGATTCTCAACAACATAAAAGTTTAAATATTGACTTAGGTATTTATAACCAGTACGATGAAAAAATATTTAACTTATCAAGTTCTTATACAAAGAAAGGTTATTTGAACGGTGATACGAAAATTTATAATTGCATTATTGCTAAAAATCCTTTAATAGAGGGAGATTATTATGTAAACGCGTTTCTAAAATTAAATAATATTGGAGTAGAACATGTGACAAGGTGTATTAAATTTAAAATTTTGAATGGAGATTATTTTAAAGTTGGGAAATTGGCAGAAATTGATAGATCAAAAATATATGTTGAACACAAATGGATTTAACTTATTTTTCTAATTTATGATACATAATGATGTGAGAATGGAAAGATGAAAGAATTTAAAAGAATATTTTTTTAAGAATTATTTATGAATAAAAAGATAAAGCTTTTTTGGGATGAATATAAAGGAGGTCACGGTAATTTTGGAGATGAATTGAATCCTTATATTATTAAAAGGTTGACGGGTTCTAAAATACAATGGACAAGCTCATATAATGGAACCAGATGGAATAGTTTGAAAACCATAGCTTATTTATTTTTTAAAGAGTGTCAAAATTTTAAAGAAATACGATATTCCTCGGCATGGCATAAATTTTTCAACAAACCCGTTATTTTTGGAATTGGTAGTATTATTCGCTTTTGTGATACTAATGTGAAAGTTTGGGGATCAGGTATTATTTCATCTAATGAATTTATCCCTAAAGCTAAATACCTTGCTGTAAGAGGTAAATATACCCAAAAGAGATTGGTGGATTTAGGGTATAATGCACCAAAAACTATAGGAGACCCTGCATTGTTGCTTCCAATAGTGTATAAAGGAAATAATGTTAAAAAATTTAAAATAGGTGTTATTCCACATTATATTCATTTTGAAGAATTAAAAACACTAAATAGTCTTAACGTGAAAGTCATTAATTTATTAGATCCCATAGAAAATATTATTGATGATATTAATTCTTGTACGATGACTATTTCAACTTCACTACATGGTATAATTGCTTCTCATTGTTATAAAGTTGCTTCTTTGTGGGTTGATTTTGAGTTAGATAATGAATTAACAGGTGATAATATTAAATTTGCAGACTATTTTACATCAGTTGATTTAAAAGAATATTTACCATTCAAAATGAATAAAAATTATTTAGATCTACAAATGGTAGAAGACTTATTTTTAAAGAATATAAAATTAACAAAACCCAAAGAAACAAAAATAAGACATATTCAAAAATCTTTACTTAGTTGTGCACCATTTAAAATTATATCAAAATATAAAAATTAGTTAAAAAGCATAAATTAAAATTTGAGAAATAATTAGCTTTTTAAATCTTGCAAATTTCAAAAATGAAAGAGTACCTTTACTATATTTATTGGGTATACAGAACACTGCCTTATCGTTGGAATTTTCCAAAGTATAAAATAATGACTATCGATGAGACTATTGATGATATTATAAGTAATAAAAAAAGTATTTCACGTTTTGGAGATGGAGAATTCTTATTGCTTTTAAAGCAACAAGATTTAAAATTCCAAAAACAAAATACCTTATTGGCAAATAAGCTTCAGGAAGTTTTAAATAATAGGAATTTAAATTTTTTAGTGGCTTTACCAGATAGTTTAGCTTCAGCAAAAGGTCTTAGAAGGTTTGCCAAAGTATATTGGTTATTATTTATCAATACCCATGGAAAAAAACTTTCAAAATTGTTAGATAAAAAATATAGTTATGGCAATGCAAATATGACAAGACTTTATATAATAATGAAAGACCAATCAAAATCAAAAATGTATTTTGATAAAGTGAAAAAACTTTGGACAGATAAGGATATTTTGATTTTAGAAGGAGCTCTTTCTAGATTAGGAGTTGGTAATGACTTATTTGATAATGCAAAAAGTTTAGAAAGAATAATATGCCCGAATAAGAATGCCTTTGAAAAATATGAAAATATAAAAATTGCAGCAAGTAAATATGGAAAAGATAAGTTAATACTTTGTGCATTAGGTCCCACGGCAACAGTGCTTTGTTCTGATCTTTGTAATGAAGGTTTTTGGGCAGTTGATATAGGTCATATTGATGTAGAATATATGTGGATGTTAATGGGAGCAAAAGAAAGAACGGCAATAAAAGGTAGATTTGTTAATGAATCTAATAATTTGGATGGCTATGAACTGGATACAGAACTTGTAGCGCCTTATAATGAATCAATAATTTTAGATTTATCTGTATAGTTTTAAAATCAATCCTTTTGATAATGTTTACTCAGAAATTTTTTAATTTTATAAAACTATTCAATTATATAAATTACGTTAAATAATGAATATGAATACTGTATCATTAATCACTGGCTGTTACAACGGTGAAAAATTTATAGAAAATTGTTTTAATTCAATTTTAGAGCAAACGTATCCCAATATTGAAGTCATTTTTGTAGATGATGGTTCAACAGATAATTCATTGGAAATAGCAACGGCATATAAACCTAAATTTTCAGAAAAAGGGTTTGAGTTTATTATCATTTCGCAAGAAAATATGGGTTTTTATCCACAATCTGGAATTAAAATATCCACAGGAAAATACATTACAACTTTAGATATAGATGATTTGCTACTTCCAGAATCTATACAAAAAAGAGCAAATCTCTTAGAAAAAAATCCGGAGTATGCTGTAGCGCGTTCAAATGGTTATGTAGTTTATCAACACGACGCATCTCCGCCTTCTGAACTTCTTATTAATGACCCTGAGAATGAAAATGAAAATGTTTTTGAAAATCTAATTTTTGCTAAAACAACCAACATTCCAGGAACTTATATGGTAAGAGCCGATGTTCTTTTTGAATATTACCCAGATAAGATTGTACCAATGGATAGGTATACACAGAATCTACAAATTTTGTTGCCTGTTACCTATAACCGTAAAGTTGGATTTGTACCTGAAGTTCTTATGCATTATTATAGACATGAAGAAGCTTTTACTGCAGATAAAATAGATTACGAATCAAGATTTAAACAATTTGAATCTTTCAAGAGAGTTCGAAAAGATTTACTTAAGATGATGTATTTGATGACACCAGAAATTGAAGCTAAACTTAACAGAACTTACGATACTGTTTTTCTTGGTTTGGCAAAAAAGTATAATGAAGTGAAAGAATTTAATACACTTTATAAAACAATTAAATCGCCAACTTATCATGAAAAACTTTTACACGCCTCTATCAATAAAAATAAAATAACGTATTACTTCTTGAAAATTAAAAATAAACTTGACTTATAAAATTAGTTTTTTAAATTAACTAGATGTGAATAATATTCCAAAAGTAATAACGAGTGTAGTAAACAACAACCTTTGTATTGGCTGTGGTATGTGTGTGTATAAATGCCCTTCTAATGCCTTAGAAATGGGTTGGAGCGAAGATGGTTTTTTAGTACCTAAAGTTGTAGCAAATTGTGATTCAAGTGGAGCTTGTTTAGATGTTTGTCCGTTTAACCCATTCCCAAAAGAAGAAGTAAAAACGGAAGACGAATTAGCTAAAATATGCTTACCAGACACCACTCAATTTCATAAAAAGATTGGAAAATTTGAACGTATTTATGCTGGTTATTCCAAAGAATTTAGATTGTCATCTTCTTCTGGAGGTTTGGGAACTTATATTTGTGCGGAATTGCTTGAGAAAAAACATGTAGATCATATTTTCTCTATAAAAGAAGCTTTAGTACCAGGTACACATTATGAGTATGCAATTAGTAGTAGTAAATCCGATTTATTAATAGCATCTAAAACGCGTTATTTCCCTGTATCACTTTCTACGGTTTTTTCAGAAATAGATAATTTGGAAGGTACAGTTGCCATTGTAGGTGTTGGCTGTTTTATTAAGGCTATTCGTTTGGCACAGTATTCAGATCCTAAGCTAAAAGAAAAAATACCTTTTTTAATTGGTATTATTTGTGGAGGTGTAAAAAGTCGGTTTTTTACTGAATATTTAGCTTCAAGAATGGATATAAAAGCAGCAAATATTCAGAAACCTCAATTTCGAATTAAAGATGTTGATAGCACTGCAAATGATTATTCATTTTCTTGTTCTAATGCTAATAATGAAGAAAAATCTATAAAAATGCGTACTGTTGGAGATATGTGGGGTACGGGACTTTTTAAAGCAAATGCGTGTGACTTTTGTGATGATGTAACAACAGAACTTGCTGATGTTTCTTTAGGTGATGCTTGGTTGCATCCTTATTATAAAGATGGAAAAGGAACAAATGTAATTGTATCTCGCTCGTTATTGGCTGAAAATTTAATTGATAGCGGTATTAAAAATAAGGATTTAGAAATAGAATTGTTGCCTCTAGAAAATTTTTTAGCATCGCAACAAGGTAGTTTTAACCACCGTCATACTGGATTGTCTGCAAGGCTTAAATTTGTAAAAAACACCAACAAGTTAGTACCGCCAAAAAGATTTGAGAACGAGAATATGACCATTGATTTTAAAATGGTTCAAAAAGAACGTATGAAAATCCGAGCAAAAAGTTTGGTTGTTTGGAAGAACAATCCCGATGCAAAAAGTTTTGATAAAACAATGGAAAACTCACTACGTTGGTTGCAATTTTATACAAAGTTAGTACAACGTAGAAAAAGACTTATACATAAAAAAAATAGACTAATTGAGATATTAAAAGAGCGTGTTTTTTCTAAAAGCAAGGAGAACTAAAGAATTCGATTTAAATGAGTATGAATAAATATTTAAGTGTAATTGTACCTGTTTACAATGTTGAAGATTATTTACATAAATGTATTGATTCAATTTTGAATCAAACTTTTAATCATTTAGAGATCATACTCGTTAATGATGGTGCTACTGATACATCGCCACAAATTTGTGATGCTTATGCACAAAAAGATGCACGCGTTAAAGTGATTCATCAAAAAAATGCAGGAGTTTCAGTTGCCAGAAATAAAGGAATTGAAATAGCTACAGGTAATTATATAACCTTTGTAGATGGTGATGATTGGTTAGAGCCAATAATGTACGAAACTATGTATGCAATAACGCAGTTGCAACAATCTATAGATATTGTTATGTGCGATTTTGTAACTGTAACAACTAATTTGAAAAAAGAAATCTCATCAGCTCTCAGAAAAGGATTTTACTCAAAGCAACAAATAGTTAAAGAATTATATCCTACGTTGTTGGTTACAGAAGAGTTTGGTAGAGTTCCTATTGTTTCTGTTTGGTCTTGCTTGTTCAAACGTTCATTGCTTATTGATAATAAAATAAAGTTTGATGCAGATTTATTATATTCCGAAGATTATCTTTTTATGGCTGAAGTAATGATAAATGCAAATTCATTTTATTATTTAAAAGACAATTATTTTTACAATTACCTGCAATATGAAGCATCTCGTTCTAAGAAATACCAACCAGCTTGGTGGGATAATTTATTATATTTAAATAGGGAACTTAAGAAGCTTTTAGCAACAAATAAAGAATATAATTTTACACGTCAATTAAAGTTACAGCTTTTACATTCAGTACTTTTTATTTTAAACAGTATTTATAAAAATAATACAATGGATTGGAAAAAGAAACAGGAAACAATACGACTTATATTAAACCAAAAAGAAGTAACAACTGCTTTTTTAGGTTTAAGTTTAAATAAACAAAAAATTACTTTAAAAGTAGTACTTTACTTTATAAAGCATAAAATGGCTTTTACCTATCTATTTTTTCAGTACAGCATATCTAAAATAAAAAATGCATAAAATTTTAATAGTAAATAACGATTTAGATATTTAATTTATGACTTTTTATAAATTAAGTTTTAAAAATAATTAAGTTAAGATTTTTATTTTTTTAAAAAAGAGTATTTGATTAAAAATAAGATAAAAAATATGATACCTAAAATTATTCATTATTGTTGGTTTGGAAAAGGTGAAAAGTCAAATTTAATAAAGCAGTGTATTAAAAGTTGGAAAGAGTATTGTCCAGATTATCAAATTATTGAATGGAATGAAGGGAATTTTGACGTTAGTATTCATGATTATATAAAAGTAGCATACGAAAATAAATATTGGGCTTTTGTTAGTGATTATGCAAGATTAAAAATTATTTATGAAAATGGAGGTATTTATTTAGATACAGATGTTGAGTTAATTAAGAGTTTGGATTGTTTATTAGAAGATAAGTTTTTTTGTGGTTTTGAACTCCCAAACCGCTTAAATACGGGTATTGGTTTTGGTGCAGAGAAAAACTCATTTCTAACAAGAAAAATGTTAGAAGAATATGACAATGTTAATTTTATAAATTTTGATGGATCATTAAACAAAGTACCCTGTACATTTTATAATAGTAATGCATTAGTTAAGCAAGGTGCATTATTAAATAATACGCTGCAAAAAACATCAACTTTCACTATTTATCCAACTGATTTTTTTTCACCGAAGTCTTATGAAACAGGGTTTGTAGATATGACAAAAAATACGGTATCAATTCATCATTTTGAGTCTTCATGGGAAGATATTAAAAGTCTTTCCAAAAAGAGAAAACAACACCAAATATGTAATTTTTTCGGTGTATATATAGGAACTAAAATTATATATATTATAGATCTTTTTGGAGTAGTACGTAAAAAGGGTATTTTTGGAATTATAAAAGGTTCTTATCGAAGGTTAGGAAGAGCGTTTAACTTAATTGTTAATAAAAAGTAAATTGAAAAATTTAATAATTAAAAAAATAGGTATAGTAACATTGTTTGGTTATGAAAACTATGGAAACAGATTGCAAATGTATGCTACTCAAAAGGTTTATAAAGCTTTGGGGTTTGATTCAGAGATAATTAAATTTAAACAAGAAACAACCTATAAAGAGCCTTTTATTATAAGATTGAAAATACTTGTTAGGTATATTTTATTTTTAAGGACGAATATGAAGAATTCATATTTAAAAAAAATAAGGGTATTAAATTTTAAAAAACACTCAAAAGTATATTATAAGGAATCAGAAGAATATGTAAATCCGTTACTAATTAATAGTAAATTTCATAAAAGATATTCATTTTTAAGCGTAGGAAGCGATCAAATTTGGGGTTGGTTTAGTTATCCTATTGCAGATTTTATTTTTTTAAAATTTGCGCCTAAAGAAAAGCGTATTACTTTTTCTCCAAGTTTTGGTAGTGCTACAATAGAAGGTAAATATAGCACTATTTTTACAAAAGGCTTAGAGGGTTTTAAGAATATAAGTATACGAGAATCTAGTGGTGCTAAAATTATTAAAGAGTTTACAAATAAAGATGCAACGGTGCTCTGTGACCCAACAATGTGTCTTTCAAAAACTGAATGGTTAGAGTTTGCTAGCAGTCATAAAAAAAAGCCTACTAAAAAATACATACTTACCTACTTTTTAGGTGAAAAGCCGAAGAAGGTAACAGATATGTTGACTAAGCTTTCTGAAGCATTTGAAATAATAGAATTAAATTCATTAAAGTCGCCTAAATTTTATGCTATAACACCCTCTGAATGGGTTGATTATATAAATGATGCTAGTTTGTTTTTAACAGATTCGTTTCATGGCGTGGTTTTTTCAATAGTTTTGCAAACACCATTTGCTGTGTACGGTAGAATTGGAGGAGAAAGTATGCAAACTAGAATTAGCAATATTTTAGAAAAATTTAAGATGGAAGATAGATTTGAAATTAATTCAACTGAAACATCTTTGTTATTTAATATGGATTTTTCTAAAACAGCAGCAATTATTGCTATTGAAAAATTGAATGTGTATGCGTTTTTAGATAAATCAATAAATCCTCAACATAGTAATTAAACTCTTGTGTAACTAATATTTATGAAACTACTCTACATCACAAATGGTATTCATGGTTCTGGAGGTTTAGAACGAGTGTTGGCAGTTAAAGCAAGTTATTTAGCAGATGAAATGAATTATGAAGTCCATATTTTAACTTTAAATAGTAGTAATCAACAACCATTTTATAAGTTTAGTGCTAAAATTAATTTCCATAATGTTAATGCAATAGGAATTCCATTTAATTATATTTTAAATTATAGGTCTGGTATAAAAAAGGTGTTAAAAGAACTGAAACCAGCTATTATTTCTGTATGTGACGATGGTTTAAAAGGGCTGTTATTTCCAATAGTTTTTGGAAAAAAAACACCTGTTATTTACGAGCGACATGCTTCTTTAAATTTAAATTTTATAGCAGCAAAACATAGCTCTATTCTTGTTAAAATAAAAAATTACATTCAAAAAAGTATGATGGTTTGGGGTGCTAAAAAATTTCATGCTTTTATTGTGTTAACCCAAGGGAATAAAAAAGATTGGCGAGGTGTTAATTGCACGGTAATTGCTAATCCAACACCATTTAAAAATACTGATACAAGCCTAAATGTTATTAAAAACAAAACAGTTTTAGCAGTAGGTTCGCAAAGTTATAATAAGGGCCATGACCGGTTGTTTTTAAGTTGGCAACTAGTACATAAAAAATTTCCAGATTGGAAACTTAAAATTTATGGTAAAGAAAATCCAAGCTTAAATTTGCAAAAAGAGATTAATAAATTAAACTTGCAACAGAGTATTTTATTAAAAAAACCAATTGAAAACATAGAAGAAGCATATAAAAAAGCTTCCATTTATGTGATGCCATCGAGGTCTGAAGGTTTTGGAATGGTGCTCATTGAGGCGATGAGTTTTGGAGTGCCTTGTGTTGCATTTGATTGTCCGCACGGACCGGCAGATATAATAAAAGATGGCGAAGATGGTTTTTTAATTGAAAATGGAGCTATTGAAGGCTTTGCAAATGCAATGATGAAGCTTATTAAAAATAATGAGCTAAGAATGACCATGGGGAGTAAAGCAAAAGAAAATGTGAAACGATATGCTCCAGAAAAAATAATGTCAATTTGGGATGCCTTATTTAAAAGCTTACTAAAATAGTATGAAAATAGTTTATAGTACAGATCAAGTATATTTACATGGCGGTATTGAAAAGGTATTGGCTCAAAAGTTAAACTATTTGGCTGCTATTCCTGGTTATGAAGTCCATTTAATTACAACGGAGCAAAAAGGTAAAGCGTTTTGTTATCCTATGTCTAATAAAGTAATTCATCATGATTTAGATATAAATTATGTAAGGGCGAAAAGTTATTTTAGTCTAGTCAATATTAAAAAGGTTCCTGCACATATAAAAAGTTTAAAAGGCGTGTTGGAGCAAATAAAACCAGATGTTGTAATTGTGTGTAATTTAGCTTTTGATTTTTATTTTATTCCTTTTATTAGCGGTAGTATTAAAACAATAAAAGAGTTTCATGCTTCTAGGTATTATTATTGTAAGAATTTAGCAAATGCTAGCTTTTTTAATAAAGTAATCTATAGAATAAACAATTATATTGAAAAAAAATATGCACATATAGTTGTGTTAAATGAAGATGAAAAGAAATATTATACATCTAAAAATGTTGTGGTAATACCCAATGGAATTAAATTAGAAGTTGAAAAAAATAATGTAAAAAGAAATCATACTATTATTGCAGCTGGAAGAATAGCACCTGTAAAACAGTTTGACCATTTAATAAAAGCTTGGGGTTTAATTGCAGATAAGTTTCCAAATTGGGAAGTGCATATTTATGGAGAAGGTGATGAGTGTTTGGTAAATGGACTAAACACATTAATTAAGCAATTGGGAACTTCAACCATTAAATTAATGGGAGCTACTAAAAATTTAGAAGAAAAAATGAAAGCAGCTTCTATTTATGCAATGACTTCCGCAACGGAATGCTTTCCAATGGTTTTGTTAGAATCTTTAGCTTGTGGTTTACCTGTTATTACTTACGATTGTCCACATGGTGCACGTAATATTATAACTAATGGTAAAGATGGCGTTTTAGTAGAACACAATAATGTAGAAGCTTTTTCGAATGAACTAGTTTACTTAATTGAAAATTCAGAGAAAAGAGAATTACTGGGACAAGCTGCCCTAAAAAATATTGAGCGTTTTAACGAGAATAAAGTAATGGGAAAATGGTTAAAACTATTTAAATCACAAGTACAATGATTTTTAACTCAGTAATACCAATACCTTCTTATACACCATTATTTTATAATGTAGTATTGGTGGTGGTGCTTGTATCGGTATTAAGGCTGTTTGTTAAAGGCTATGTTATTCAAAACCCTAATAAAAAGGAAACAACCTCATTAATTTTATTAATTGCGGTAATCTTGTATATGGGTCTACGTCCAATTAGTTATGTTTTTGGTGATATGGTGGTTTATGCAAAATATTTTAGAGAATATGCAAATGGGGCTGAAATTACCAATACAAAAGATATTTTATGGCGTTTGTTTGTGAAACTGTGTAGTGGTATTATGTCTGCGCAGTACTTTTTTTTACTCTGTGCCATTTTATATATAGTCCCTTTATACAGTGCTGCTAAAAAATGGTTTGGAGCAGACCGCTATTTTATTTTTTTAATGTTGGTAGCTTCTTTTTCTTTTTGGGCATACGGGACCAATGGTATTCGAAATGGAATAGCAACATCTTTTGTAATGTATGCACTCTCTTTACCGAAAAATAACTATATTAAATATGCTCTTTTTCTACTGGCATATTTAATCCATGGAAGTGTAATGATACCCATTGCAGCCTATGTACTAACTTTATACCACAACAATACACGGCATTATTTATTGGGGTGGTTGGTAGCAATACCATTATCATTAGCATTAGGAGGTTTTTGGGAAAATTTGTTTACCTCGTTTGGTTTTGGTGGTGATAGAATAAGTTATTTAACAGATGATCGATTTGCAGACCAATTTGCGAAGGTTGGCTTTCGTTGGGATTTTTTGCTTTACAGTGCTGCGGCAGTTTTTGCGGGGTATTATTTTATTATAAAAAGAAATTTTAATGATAAAGTATACATCCAATTATTTAATATCTATCTCACCACCAATGCTTTTTGGATTTTGATAATCCGTTCAAGTTTTTCAAACAGATTTGCATATTTATCTTGGTTTTTAATGGCAATCATTATTTTTTATCCATTTTTAAAACAACAATTTTTTAAAAAACAGCAAAAAGTATTGGCGTATACTGTATTGTTGTATTATGGATTTACCTATTTTATGTTTTTAATAACCTAAGTTTATGAAATTAGTAACCGTTTTTACCCCAACATATAATAGAGCCTATTGTTTACAGCAATTGTATACTAGTTTGGTACAACAAACTTCAACTAATTTTTGTTGGTTGGTAATTGATGATGGTTCTACAGATACTACAAAAAAACTGGTAAACTCTTGGATTGCTGAAGGTCTCATTGAAATAACCTATGTATTTCAAGAAAACCAAGGAATGCATGGGGCACACAATACAGCGTATAGTTTAATTGAAACCGAATTAAATGTGTGTATAGATTCGGATGATTATATGCCCAACAATGCCATTGAGTTGATTTTAAATAAATGGGCAAGCGTTAAATATAGAAATAGTATTGCTGGTATTGTAGGTCTAGATTGTGATACGAAAAAAAACATTATAGGTACTAAATTTCCAGAATTGGTTAAAGAATCAACACTTTATGATTTATATCACAAATATGGGGTTAAAGGAGATAAAAAATTGGTGTATAGAACAGCAATTGTGAGAAAATATCCAAAATACCCTATTTTTTTAAATGAAAATTTTGTGCCTTTAGGTTATTTATATCAATTAATTGATCAAGATTATCAATTAATTACCTTAAATGAAATTCTTTGTATAGTTGAGTATAGAGAAGATGGGTCTAGTGCGTCAATTATTAAGCAATATAGAAAAAACCCAAAGGGTTTTGCTTTTTCTAGAAAAAGTAGGATGTTATTAGCAAAAACTTTTAAAGATAAATTTAAGAATGCTATACATTATGTTTCGAGTTCTTTATTTATAAGAAATAAAGACTTTTTAAGAGAGTCTCCGAAAAAGGGAAGTACACTTTTAGCAATTCCTTTTGGGATACTATTATATTTTTATATTAAATTTAAAACAAAGGGCTAGTAAAATGAAAAAAATTAGAGTTTTACAAGTTTTTACCGTTATGAATAGAGGAGGTGCCGAATCTATGATAATGAATTATTACAGACATATAGATAGAAGTAAGATTCAATTTGATTTTATGGTTCATCGTAATCAAAAAGGACATTTTGATAATGAAATTGAGTTGTTAGGTGGGAAAATATACAGAATGCCACCTATAACAGTAAGGGGTTTGAAAGTCTATCAAAATGAATTGGAGTTGTTTTTTGAAAAACATAAAGAGTATACAATTGTTCATTCTCATTTAAATGCTTTAAGTAAATATGTATTAAAAAAAGCGATGAAGTTTGGAATTAATACGCGCATTGCACATAGTCATATTGCATTAACAAAATTCAGTTATCAGTCTTTTTTTAAAAGAGATAGTTCTCTTAAAGAAAATTTTAAAATATTATTTAAGTCTTTTATTAAGAAAAGCGCTACTAAATATGCTACTCATTATTTTGCTTGCGGTGTAGATGCGGGTAATTGGTTGTTTGGTAAAGAAAACATACACAAGGTTTCAATAATTAACAACGCAATTGATGCTTCTAAATTTGAATATAATTCAGAAATTTCAAAAAAAAATAAAACAGGACTAAAGATTAAAAATAAGCTAGTTATTGGGCATGTTGGACGATTTAATACTCAAAAAAATCACTTATTTTTAATAGATATTTTTAAGGAAATACAAAAGATTCAAATAAATAGTATATTACTTTTAGTTGGTGAAGGAGATTTGATGACAGAAGTAAAAGAAAAAATAAAGTTTTATAATCTTGAAAACGCTGTTTACCTTTTAGGCGTTAAAAGTGATGTCTCTTATTATTTACAAGCAATGGATGTTTTTTTATTTCCATCTCTTTATGAAGGTTTACCAGTTACCTTGGTTGAAGCTCAAGCAGCTGGTTTAAAAATAATTGCTTCTGATACAATATCTGAAGAAGTTAAATTAACAAATTTGATTGAATTCATTTCTTTAGATCAATCAGCAGTTTTTTGGGCTAAAAAAGTTTTACAATACAATACGGGTTATAAGAGAGAAAACCAATTTGAATCAATCTCTAATAAAGGATATAATATTAAGGTAAATGCTCTAGAATTAGAAAAATTTTATTTAAAAAAATCTTAACTTTTTTATGAAAGAAAAAATTTATAACATTCTACCTAATAGCTTCCAGAATATTTTAATTAGTATCTATAACTTTTTAGAATACAATAAGAGGTATGGTAAAAAATATAATTTTTTTTTAAATTTTTATAAAGCTAATTACAATCTTTCAGAAGAGGAACTTTCAAAAAAGCAGAAGGATAAATATAAAAAATTTATAAATTTTACAATTAGTAATTCTTCTTTTTACAAGAATTTGTATCAAGGTATTGAGAAACCAGAGGATATTTTAAATATTACAAAATTACCAATTGTAGACAAAGAAAATTTAAGAATCAATATAAATAATATATATACAATAAATAAGAATAAAGGTATTCTTTCTAAAACGGGTGGTACTACAGGGAAATCTTTAAAAGTATATTTTACCTACGAAGATATACAAGAGCGTTTTGCAATGTTAGATGATTTTAGAGGTAGTTTTGGTTATAAATTAGGTAAAAAGACAGCATGGTTTTCTGGTAAAAATTTATTAACTAAACCAGACATTTCAAAAAATAGATTTTGGAAAACAGATAATTATTATAAAGTACGTTATTATTCGACCTTTCATATTAAAGAAGCTTATTTATGTTATTATATTGAAAATTTAATAAAATTTAAGCCCGAGTATTTGATTGGATTCCCTTCTTCAATATTAGAAATAGCTAAGTTTGGGTTAAAAAAGAAGTATGATTTTCCAGAAGATACTGTAAAAGCAATTTTTCCAACAGCAGAAACAGTTACAGATGAAATGAGGAATGTAATTGAAACATTTTTTAAAACAAAAATGTACAATCAATATGCTTCTTCAGAAGGAGCTCCTTTTATTTTTGAATGTTCAAAGGGTAATTTACATTTAGAATTGCAAAGTGGTGTTTTTGAAGTTTTAGATGATTTTAATAAACCTTGTAAAAAAGGTAAGTTGGTAGTTACTTCTTTTACAACACACGCTACCCCATTAATTAGATACGATATTGGAGATTCAATTGAATTATCTGATGAAGCTTGCACCTGTGGTAATAACAACCCATTGGTAAAAGAAATTTTAGGGAGAATTGATGATTATATATATTCTCCTGAAACTGGGAAAATTAATTTAGGTAATGTTTCTAATACGTTAAAAGATACAAAAGGCATTGTAAAATTTCAAGTACACCAAAATGTATTAGATACACTAGAGATTGCAATTATTATAGATGAACAATTGTTTACCAAAGAAATAGAAAAAATATTTATTAAAAATTGGAGAGATCGTGTTGGTTTAAAAATGAACATAAACCTAAATTATGTTAAAAAAATTGATGTTGAGAAAAGTGGTAAATATAGGATTGTGAAAAATAATATTAAACACTTATTATAGCTTGAACAAAAAAAACCTATACCAGTTTTTTGAAAATACAGTTTCGTTATTTTCGGTAAAAGTTATTGATTTAGCCTTGGCTATTTTATTAATACCTTATTTAATACTAAAAGTAGGGATTGTAAATTATGGTAAATATGCTTTTGTAATTTCTTTGGTGTTGTTTTTAGTAAATATTACCAATTATGGCTTTAATTTAAAAGCCGTAAGAGCATTGGCTAAATACAATGATGATCCTAAAAAAATAAACACTTTATTTAATGAGGTTTTTTCTGTTAAATTGTATTTAACAATAGCTTGCTTATTGGTGTTAGCAGTTTTAGTTGTAGCAGTACCTGATTTTAGAATGTATGCATTGGTGTATGTATTTGCTTCCTTTATGTTGTTAGGAGATTTATTTTCCTTGCGGTGGTTTTTTATGGGCATTGAAAAAATGAAATACATACCGGCTATTAATTTAGGAGCTAGTTTAATTTATGTAGTGCTGGTGTTGGTGTTTATTCAAAAACCGAAAGATTATGAGCTTATTATTTTGTTAGAAAGTATAGGTTTATTTATTGTAAATATGATAAGCTTTTTATATGTTGCTCTAGAATATAATGTAAAAATACAGTTGTTATCGTTTAAAAAAGTAAGAAGGTATTTAATTTTAAACTGGAGTTCTTTTATAAATTTATTTATCCCCTCTATGCTCTCGAATATGGCTGTATTCTTAGTTGGAGTATTTAGTATTCCTGCAAATGTTAGTATTATACAACTAGGCGTAAAGGTTGCAAATGGTTTTACAACAATTAATGCGGTGCTTACAAAGGTTTTTTATGCCATGGTAAACCGAAAAGTTCAAATTTTGCGTAAATCATTCAGTGTAATTTTAGGGATTGGTATCCTATTATCTATTGGTATGTTTATTAGTGCAGATGTAGTTATCAAGCCTTGGTTAAAAATTGAAGACCTTATTGTAGAACAGCAAATAAGTACTATTATTAAAATACTAAGTCCAACACCTTTTTTAATGGCTGTAATTTCTGCATATGGAATTAACGGATTGTTAGTATATGGAAAAGATAAATTATTTGGATATATTACCTTAATTTCAACGTTATTGAGTTTAATTATGGGTCTTATTTTAATACCTAAATATACGTACATTGGAGGTGCCTTATTTTTGCTGACAGCAAGAGGATTATATGCCCTAGGTTCTTTTACCTTATTTAATAAAAAAAGAATTTTTAAAGCAAAGAAATAAAACATAACCTAGTTAATTTTGAAACGAACGCTATTAATTAAAAATATAGATAAAATTTTAGTATTTGCGTTAGCATTAATTGCTGCTATTATTGTTTTTTATAATTCGGGGGTTCAATATAGCTTTAAAGTATTATCAATGTTTTATGCCATTTGTATACTAGCGTTGTACGGGGTTTTTTTATCAAAAGATCAAGCTTCATTTAGTTTAAATAAAGCATTTCATATATTTTATTTTTTCTTTTTTGGTTTGGCTCCAGCCGTACAATTTAAATTTGAAAACTCATTTTTTAATGCCCCCAAGCTTAGTGAAACGGAATATTTAAAAGGAGGTGGTATTTTATTAATTATTTTAATTCTATACTTATTGTTATATAAGTATAGTTATACTTTTTTTCTTAAAAGAATAAGGAAATCATTTAATATTGAGCCTAAAAAAGAACAACTTTGGTGGTATTATTTAGCATCATTAGGGGCGTTGGTTTTATCAATAATTATTGTAAAATTTAATTTTGAAGTGTTGTTTTTAAGACCACCTGCTAATTTTCTTAAACTCAATACAAATTTTGGATTGGTGGGTTATTCAATGTTATTAATAGTTAGAGCAATTCCAATAATTATATTGTTAAGATATTTGTTAGTTGGAGGTAATAACAGGAAACATATAATTTTGCTTGGGATACTAGCGTTACTCACGGCATTTCCATTTTCATTATCAAGAGGTATGGCTGCTGCTTATTATATCCCTTTTATTGTTTTTTTAAATCCTATAAAAAACTCAAAATATTATTATGCAAGTTGTTATTTTCTGGGAGTATTTCTAATATTTCCATTCTTAAATTTATTCAGAAACGGAAATAATCAACTTTCTTTAGGAGTAGCAGCATTTAAAACGGGACATTTTGATGCTTTTCAAAATTTTTTATTGCTAATTAATGAAGAAATTATAACAGGAGGAAGGCAGCTAATAGGCGCATTACTATTTTTTGTTCAAGATTCAGTTTGGTATACAAAACCATTAGGTACTGGTACATTATTAGCAACAGAATTAAATTTTAACCACATAAATGTAGCGATGCCTTATTTTGGTGAAGGTTATGCTAATTTTGGTTTTGCTGGAGTTGCCTTGTTTTTAGTACTTATTGTAATTTTAAATGCTTATTTAGATACAAGTTTTCATAATAAAAAACAATCGCTATTTATAAAAACAGGATACCTATTTTTATTGGGGTTCGAGTTTTATTTATTGAGAGGTGATTTAAGTAGTTCCGTTAAAAAAGGTGTTAGTTTTTTGTTAGCTTTAATTTTGGTTCATTTTTATATAAAATTAATGAGTAAATTAAGAACACTATTATTTTAACAAAATTTTAGAATGAAGGGAGTTTACAAAAGAGGTTAACACCTAATAGAATAACTAATAGCTACGGCATTTGTACTTAAAAAAAATAAAATAGATTCATGAAAAAGAAGTTAATCAGAATAACAACCGTACCATTATCTTTAGATAAGCTTATAGAAGGTCAACTAGGGTTTATGAAAAAAATATATGAGGTGCTAGCTGTTAGTTCTGGTGGTAAAATATTAACCCAGGTTGGTAAAAAAGAAGGTGTTCAAGTTATGTCAATTGAAATGACTCGTGCAATAACTCCCTTTAAAGATGTAAAAGCTGTTTGGCAATTGTATAAACTATTTAGAAAAGAACAACCTTTTATAGTACATACACATACCCCAAAAGCAGGTATTGTAGGCATGTTGGCAGCTAAGTTAGCCAATGTTCCTATTAGACTACATACCGTTGCAGGCTTACCTTTATTAGAAACATCAGGTTTAAAACGAAGTGTCTTAAATTTTGTTGAAAAGCTAACCTATAGTTGTGCTACCAAAGTATATCCAAACTCAAAAGGTTTAAAAAATATTATTATAAAACATAATTTTGCTAAAACCCATAAATTAAAAGTGTTGGCAAATGGTAGTTCTAATGGTATTAACACCAAATATTTTAATCCACTGTTATTTACAAACACACAAAATGAAGCCTTAAAACAAGAATTAGGAATCGCTGAGAACGATGTTGTATTTATTTTTGTGGGCAGGTTAGTAGGCGATAAAGGTATTAATGAATTGGTAGCTGCGTTTAAAGCGTTATTGGTTAGTAGTGAACGGTTGTCGGTGAACAGTGAACAGCTAACACCCAAATTACTATTAGTAGGTCCTTTAGAAACAGATTTAGACCCGTTATTACCAGAAACTATTGCAGAAATTGCAAACAATAAAAATATTATCTCAGTTGGTTACCAACAAGATGTACGTCCGTATTTCGCAATTTCTAAGGTGTTGGTATTTCCAAGTTATAGAGAAGGGTTTCCTAATGTAGTATTGCAGGCTGGTGCTATGGGCTTGCCTAGTATTGTAAGCAATATTAATGGATGTAATGAAATTATTAAAGAAGGCGAGAATGGTTGGATTATTCCTGTAAAAGATAAGGCAGCTATTAAAACAGCAATGCTACGTGTATTGCAAAACAGTGAACTATGCATAAAAGTAGCAAGTACTACCAGAAGCATGATACAAGACCGCTTTGAACAGCAATTGGTTTGGGATGCAGTTTTAGAGGAGTACCAGTTGTTGGAGGAGTTGTGTGAGAAGTGAGAAGTGAGAAGTGAGAAGTGAGAAGTGAGAAGT
>Ga0193952_1000327_pt1 | contig 20553 bp, 17 predicted proteins | sample BB_3_MG_FD_140368 | JGI IMG/M metagenome (GOLD analysis project Ga0193952, IMG submission 140368) | Microbial mat bacterial communities from the Broadkill River, Lewes, Delaware, United States - BB_3_MG | ecosystem: Environmental > Aquatic > Freshwater > River > Microbial mats | place: USA... | reverse complement strand
GACGGGAACCTGACCTGCAAAGGGCCCATGATCTGTCGTGTACCCATAGATTCCAGAATCGCTCGATGGACGGATCGTTGGCAACATCTGCGCTGGGATGTCCATCAACTTAAGGATGTCCTCATTCCACTCTGTACCTTCCAGGTTCATCAGCATTGTTCGGGATGCATTGGTCACATCGGTCACATGAACACCACCATGAATACCGCCAGTCAAATTCCAAATCACCCAGGTATCCATATTCCCAAACAGGGCGTCGCCACGCTCTGCTGCTTCACGGACCCCTTTCACATGATCGAGAATCCACTTAATCTTCGGTCCAGAGAAGTAAGTCGCCAGTGGCAGGCCTGTCTTTTCACGCAAGCGATCTTGCCCTTCATCGCCAGCCAGGTCATTGCAGATAGCATCAGTCCGAGTGTCCTGCCAAACGATGGCATTACAGTAGGGTTGCCCGGTCTTTTTATCCCAGACCACCGTTGTTTCGCGCTGATTCGTGATACCAACAGCAGCAATATCTTCAGCAATCAGTCCAACCTTCTCCATGGCGCTATGAACGACCTCTTTGATTCGCGCCCAGATTTCAATCGCATCATGCTCAACCCAACCCGGCTTAGGATAAATCTGTTCATGTTCCATCTGGGAGCAGGACACAGGTTCTCCGGCATGATTAAAAATCATACAGCGCGAGCTTGTTGTTCCTTGGTCGATCGCAGCAACATACTTGGTCATAATGGTCCCTCCTCTATCAATGCTAACCTGAACAATGATCACGATTCAATTTAATCATTCAGACAATGCTTTGTAAATATACCAAGAACGCGGAACAATCAGCAGTGAAATAACGATATTTTTACCATCACCTTTTCTGCATGGACTCGGAGATACGTTCAGAATCACTCAGCACAATATCCACAACATAAAAAAACAACTTCGTAATAGTTTCGTAAAACCAAGGGCTAAGGCCTATTGCCCCCTTAGCTTCATGATAATATTGAACTGTCCTGATCAATCAATACATGGAGTTCGAAGAATGAAACAACATACAGATGTCGCTCGTTATACTCTCGGGGAAGAGATTGCCAACAGTATTACGCATGGAATCGGAGCGGTTCTTGCTATCAGCGGCCTGGCTGTTTTGGTTGGTTTTGCCAGTTTACGCGGTGATGCCTGGCACATTGTCAGCTGCAGTATTTTTGGTGCAACTCTGGTTCTGTCTTATCTCTCATCAACCCTATATCACAGCATCCCCCAGGCCAGAACCAAACAGATTCTCCGGACCATCGATCATTCAGCTATCTACCTGTTGATCGCTGGAACCTATACACCCTTTATGCTTGTCAGTCTGCGTGGGCCTTGGGGTTGGTCAATCTTTGCAGCGATCTGGGGTATTGCCATTGCCGGGATAATAATGAAGACGACAATATTCGGTAAAATCCGCAGTCTCTCGACGATCATTTATCTGATCATGGGCTGGATTGTTCTTATCGCCATCAAACCGATTATTGCGGCGCTCGATCCAGGAGGATTACAGCTCTTAGTGATGGGCGGACTCGCCTATACGGCAGGTGTGATTTTCTATGCCTGGAAAAAGCTACCTTACAGCCATGCAATCTGGCATGTCTTTGTTCTGGCAGGAAGTAGCTTCCATTTTTTCGCGATTCTATTCTACGTTATTCCTTGAATAGAGCGGCCCGATCCTCAGCAAGAAAGAGTTCATTCAAAGCATTCAAGAGAGAATGGCAATCCTCTTGCCAGATATGATGACTACTTAATGCTAAATCTTGGGCTGTTTCACGATACATAACATTCAAATCGCCTGTATAGACCATAGTATTGATCTTCCTGCCACCACTCGGCGAGACAATCATCTCTCCATCAATATGCCAGTTATTCTGGATTAAAAAGGGGATCAGTTGTTTCCAGCGCTCAAGGCAACGGTCAGCATCCGCTTCCACGAGATCATGGCTAATGCCTCGATTCTTCAAAAACTTTTTGAGCAGGTCTGCCCGCTCGCTTAAGCCATGTTGACGGCAAGCCTTGATCAGTTCTGAAAGATAGACATCTTCGCTGACTTTGACTCCATCCTCATCGCCACAGCCGATACAGCAGATGTCAAGATAGCCCTCAGGAATCTCGTCATCAGTATCCTGATCCGTCCAGTAGGTAACAACCCAGCCATCATTGCCATATCCGACCTGCCGGAGGGCATAGGTCACAAGGGTGTCGATACGATTTTCATTCTGGATAACTTCTTCTGCGGCAGCCTGTTCAGACAAACGCTTCATTCCGTTATTATCATTCTGGAGCATAATAACCTCGTATTGAGAGACAGTGCATCACTGGATCAAAAGCAGTCGTTGAATGACTGAACTCTGGAGAGAGATTCCAGAGCTTGAACAACTTCTATGGAACCGGTTAATTCGATCTGGACGGGAAATGATTCCCGAACTCTCACCTTGGAAAGAAGACCTGCCTCCTTTAATTCGAGAACCTTTTGCAAGATGGGGTCGGGATGTTCAGCACTCCCAACGATAACCCGCGTGACACGATCTGCTTCAATCGGCGGATGCTGCGTTGAAAAGGTCGCACATCCAGACAGGAGCGAGAGACAAAGAAAAAGCGAGTAAGCGGTCAAGTTGTTCATCATATTCTTTTTTTAAATCCTTTGAGATAAAGCGATATATTCATGGCACAGTTCCATAGATTTTTTGACCGTTTTTCCACAGAGGTGATTTTATCACGAAACGATCATATGCTTGAATATCAGTAAGATAGAGATTCCAATCCACAGAATCCACAGGCCATCTGTGGATAACTTTCAAGATATCAACAGACCATTTAAGGTCCCACTTTAACGTTTAGAGTGGCGCAAAAAAAGACTTCCTCGGTTAAACCGGGAAGTCTTTTTGGAATCGGACAATCGTTTCAGCAGTCTTCACGACAATTCGCATTTTTCCTAAAGCATTTTATCCAGAAAAGTCTTAATCCGTGGATGATCTGGATTGGTAAAAAACTTTTCAGGAGCAGCAATTTCAACAATCCGCCCCTCATCCATAAAGACCACTTTATCTGAAACTTCTCGGGCAAAACCCATTTCATGAGTGACTATCAGCATAGTCATATGCTCAGCAGCCAGATCTTTGATAACAGCCAAAACCTCGCCGATCAGCTCAGGGTCAAGGGCACTGGTCGGCTCATCAAAGAGCATAAGGTCAGGTTCCATAGCCAAAGCACGGGCAATGGCAACACGCTGCTTCTGTCCACCAGACAGATAGTAGGGATAAGTGTCACGCTTGTCAGCCAGTCCAACTTTAGCCAACAGTTCTTCAGCTTTTTCAGTTGCCTTGACACGGCTTTTTTTCAGAACTGTCATCGGTGCTTCAATCAGATTCTCAAGAGCGGTCTTATGAGGAAAAAGGTTGAAGTTTTGAAACACCATACCCAGTTTACGGCAACGTTGACGGATCTTGGCTTCCGAGATATGGCTATCATCAGCATTGCGAATCGCTTCACCCTCAACCAGAATCTCGCCACCATCTGCTTTTTCCAGATGGATCAGGGTTCTCAGTAGCGTACTCTTTCCAGAACCTGAGGGTCCGATAATTGAGATGATGTCCCCTTTGCGAACACTCAGATCGACCCCTTTGAGCACTTCAAGGGATCCGAATGCCTTTGAGACATTGGTCGCACGAATCATGTCGGGTTGTGCATTACTCATAGACTGAATGCCTCTTTTCCAACCGCTTGAAGAACAGCACCACAACATAATTCATCAACAGATAGATCACTGCCGCGATCACAAATGGGCTGATGGTAAAGTCACGGGCGACGATCTCCTTCGAGTTACGCAGAATATCACCGATGCCCAGAACTACAACCAGAGCGGTGTCCTTAACCAGGGTAATCGCTTCGTTCGATACCGGTGGCAGCACCCGCTTGAGGGTCTGAGGCAAAACAATGCGACGCATGGTCTGCAGATAACTCATTCCCAGAACCTGCGATGCCTCATACTGACCACGATCAATTGACTGGATTCCACCACGGAAAATCTCAGTGAAATAGGCACCGTAATTCAATACAAAGGTGAAGGCTGCAGCATTGAAACGATCCATGGCCAACTCAGGGAAAACGATCGGCAAACCATAGTAGACAAAAAATATCTGCAGCAGTAGCGGTGTTCCGCGAGCCACTGAAGTGTAAAACTCCATCAAGGTTCGCAATGCCCAGCTGCTTGAGGTTTTCCCCATAGCACAGAGAAAACCCAAAGGCATCGAAACGAACAGAGTGATGAAAAATAATTTTAAAGTCACAGTACATCCCCCAAGGATGTACTGTGTTGACTCAAGAAGATATTGCATTAGCGAGCCAGGAGAACGTCTTTCCCGAACCACTTTGTGGAAATCTTTGCTGCAGCACCATCCTTAACCATTTCATCCATGACTCTGTTAACTTCCGCAGCAAAGGCCTTGTCTGCCTTACGGAAACCGATACCGTACTCTTCTTCGGCAAAGTAGTCAGTTGCAACGGCGTAAACACCTGCTTTTTTGGCGATGTAGTAGCGACCGACGATTTCGTCAATAACGACAGCATCAAGACGACCAACACCCAGATCCATCAAAGCCTGAACATTATCTTCAAATTTAACGATCTCACCAATTGACTTCATTGTCTTAGCATCAGCATTGACTGCATCAACAGCACTACTGCCCAGTTGGAGACCAACAATTTTGCCAGCTAGATCAGCCTTGGTGTCGATACCACTGTCAGCCTTAACAACAACAATCTGGCGGTTGGCAATATATGGCTTGGAAAAAGTGATTTTTTCAATACGCTCTGGAGTGATGGTCAGGCCATTCCAAATAACATCGATCTGCTTGCTGTTAAGATCAAGAATCTTGGCATTCCAGTCGATCGGCTGCAGCTTCAGCTCGACGCCCATACGCTTGCAAACCTCTTTGGCAAGATCGATATCAAAACCGGTGATCTCTCCCGCTTCATCACGGAATCCCATAGGTGCAAAGCTGGCGTCCAGACCAAGAACGAAGACACCCTTGTCCTTAATATCAGTCAGTGAGGTGTCGGCTGCAAAAGAAACAGATGAGGCAAGTACGAGGATAATCAGTAGGCTTAAAATCTTTTTCATCTCTTAAACTCCAATAGGTAATGGTTAAAAACGGCTGCAGTATAGGCGAACTGATGATCTCTGTAAACACCTGTCATTGAGTTGAAATGGATCAGAGCGGGGAAATGGCCAGTTTAAAATATCGAATCATATGTTGCAGCCCCCGCGCTTTTATAATTCAGGATATTCTCCTGTTCATCCCCACGTATATAATGAATCATTCGATGACAAAAAGAATGCCCCAGATCGAACCGACCTGAGGCATCCTTAAGTGACAATATTTCTACAAACTGACTATTTTTTTCTGCGCAGGACAGAAACACAATTTGTGGCCGATGAACCGCCAACATTCAGGGTGACACCGATCTCTGGCTGCCCTTTAGTCGGTTTGACTCCGATGGGCTCGCCAACAAGTTGCTTGTAGATAAGGGTGTGCATGGAAGCACCTGTTGCACCAACCGGGTGCCCCTTCGCTTTGAGTCCACCTGAGATATTGACAGGACAAAGATCATCACAGGTAAATTTCCCGTCCATATAATCATATCCAGCTCGTCCATCTTCAGAAAGACCCAGAGCCTCAGTGCAGAGCAGTTGGTTGATGGTGAAACAATCATGAACCTCTGCGAGATCGACATCAGAGATAGTGATTCCAGCTTCCTTGAACGCTTTTTCTTTTGCGATTTTTCCAGCGATCATTTCATGCATGTTCTCTCTATCCTTGATAGCGAGCAGTTCAGTGGCGTGACCGATACCTGCAATTTCGACAACCCTGTTCGATATTGCGAGAGCATTCTCAGTTGTGGTAATAACGAGAGCGGCAGCACCGTCAGTCACAAGAGAACAATCGTGAAGCCTCAAAGGTTCCGCAATCATTGGGTTCTTATCATCAGGAAGATTAAGAATGGCATCAGCACTGAAGAGTTTCAACTTGTCGGAAGGCCCGCCAGCTCCAAAGTGAGCTAATGGATTCTCAACACCATTTTTATAGCCAAGAGCTGATACGTGAGCCAACATATTCTGAAGCTCGTTATCACTGATTCCATAATGAGCTTGATACCCCTTTGCATATTCAGCAAAAAGTCCAGGGAAGGTCATACCACTCGCACCCTCTGATTCCCAGTGAGAACAGGTTGCAAGTGCATGCGTAACACCCTTTGTACTGAGCAGATTCATCTTTTCGACGCCCAGAACAAGAGCTGTTTTACACCGTCCAGATTCAACAGCATAGAGAGCATCGTAGAGAGCGACTGAAGAGGAAGCACAAGCATCTTCGCAACGTGTGCTTGGTTTGTACCTGAGGCCAGGATCGGCATCGATGGCTAATGCCGCCATATGTTCCTGATTGGCAAAAAGCCCGGGCGCACAGGTCCCCACCCAGATACCATCAATGTCTTTACCTTCAACTCCGGCGTCTTTCAATGCCCCTCTGATCGCCTCGTATGTCAATTCGTCAATAGACTTGAGGTCAGTTATTTCTTTGGTTTCTCTATTCTTTTTAACGAAGGAACCAAATTGAGTATTATAGGCTCCGATGATACTGACTTTACTCATAATGTAACCTCCCTACAATCATCCGGTATGACAATATCGGCATCTGTATTACTTAAAATATACTCCACTGTATAAGGAGCAAAATACTCTCTGAGAATGAATTTTCCATCGGCAATCTCGAAGAACCCAAGATCAGTGACAACATAGTTAACCGCATTTCCAGCCGTGAGCGGCAGTGTGCAGTTGCGCTTGAGTTTCGCCTCACCACTCTTCTCAAAATGGGTTGTAGCGGTAATCACTGTCTTTGCTCCGACCGTCAGATCCATGGCTCCGCCCATGCCGGGAACCATTTTCCCAGGAATCATGTAATTGGCAAGATTTCCGTGCTGATCAACCTGAAGGACACCGAGGACAGTGTAGTCAACATGGCCACCACGAATGATTCCAAAAGATGCTGCTGAATCAAAATAGGCTCCGCCTGGAAGCAGGGTCACAGGCATGCCGCCGGCATTGACGAGCATCGGATCTTCAGCTCCTTTTTCTGGGACAGGTCCCAATCCGACAAAACCATTCTCCGACTGCAAAAGGATGGTGACACCATCGGGGAGGTGATTTCCAACCTGGGTTGGCAGGCCGATTCCAAGATTGACCAGATCTCCATTTGCAAACATTTTTGCTATACGTTTGACGATGATTTCTTTATTTGGTTTATATTCCATTATTTTGTCCCCCTGGTCTGAACAAGGTAATCAACAAAAAATCCCGGGGTCACGATACATTCGGGGTTAAGCTCACCAATCTCCACGATCTCATCAACTTCGACGATAACGGTTTCACAGGCGGTCGCCATCAGTGGACCGAAGTTTCGTGATGATTTATCATAAGTCAGATTACCAGCCTTATCTGCCGTACCTGCCTTAATAAGAGCGATATCTCCCTTGCGGGCCTTTTCCAAAAGAAATTTTTTCCCATCAATATCAATGACTTGCTTGCCTTCTTCCACCTCAGTTCCAACACCGGTCGGGGTTAAAATCCCGCCCAGCCCAGCACCACCGGCACGAACCTGCTCTGCAAGTGTGCCCTGGGGAACCAGTTCAACTTCAGTTTCACCTTCATTCATCTGCCGTTGAGTCTCTGGGTTGGTGCCGATATGAGAAACAATGACCCTGCTGAACTGTCGCTTATGGATAAGTGGTGCAACGCCGTTCATATCACCCGTTTTGACATTATAGATTGCCGTATCATTACAGATCAGGGTCATTTCTTTTGTCTCTTGCTCGCAAAGGGCATCGAGAATATCTGGAGGTGAACCGCAGGCCATAAACCCGCTGAGCATTACGGTGTCTCCGTCCTTGACCATTCCGGCTGCTTCTTCAGCACTGATTATCTTCTTCTCAATCATTCTGTGCTCCTTATCTTTTTAATTTATAGGGAACCACAAATAACTCTCGACGATGGGGGGTTGTTTGAGGGTCCTTGGTGCAGACATCTTTCTGGGGAGTCAGCACCGATCACATAGGGTGGGGTTCTAAAAACCATCGTTTTTAGAAAGGTCCTATTAAGAGATGTCACCCGGCAGCGTAATTTAGTGCCGGGTGACATGAAACCTTACGACTTAGTAAGAGTTAAAAAACGAACAACATAAACAAAGAGGTCACAATACCGGTGAAAAGAAGAACGACCGTCGTATAGCCCATGATGTCACGGATATTGAGCTTGGCAACAGCAAGCAGAGGTAGCGCCCAGAATGGCTGAACCATATTGGTCCATGCATCACCCCAAGCAATCGCCAACGCTGTTGTTGAGTATGGAACGCCAATGGCCTTTGCTGCAGGCATCATGATTGGACCCTGAACAGCCCACTGGCCACCACCCGAAGGAACGAAAAAGTTTACAATACCTGCTGAAAGGTAGGTGAAAAACGGGAAGGTTGTGCTGTTGGAGATATTAACAAAGCCTTCAGAGAAGGTGACAGCGAGACCAGAACTGATCATCATTCCCATGATTCCAGCATAGAATGGGAACTGAAGAACAATACCACCACAGTTCTTGATCCCTTCATTGATCGCTTTAACGTATTTGATTGGTGTCTTATGAAGAATGATACCAAGAGTCAGGAAGATAAAGTTGACAACATTCAGTCCAAGACCGCCGCCCTTGGCAAAGAAATTAACAATAAAAAGAACACCGATGGCCCCGATAATCATTGACAGGACACAAGAATTCTCAATCCTCTCAGCAGGAGTCATATCGGCTTTTTCTTTAACCGGAGCTTCTTCCTCATCTTCAAATAGCGCTGGGTCAACTTCAAGGATTTCGTCATCTTTTTTCGGTGACATCAACATGTTGATGATCGGAATGGTCACGAGGAAGATGGCAACCAGGAGCAGGTTCTGCCATGAAAAGATGGTTTGTGCTGTCGGGATGACGGCTCCATCAGCAAATTGCTTCATGATCGAGTCGGCACCGGCCACCTTCAGTGGAATAGATGCGGAGAACCCAGCGTGCCAGACGACGAACCCAGAATAGGCACTGGCGACCAGAAGCGGATAATGAATTTTGCGGATATTTTTCGCTAGCTCTCTGGCGACCAGGGCACTGACGATAAGACCGAAGCCCCAGTTCAACCAGCAGCCAACAACCATGACAACTGTGACAAGGACAATAGCCTGAGTCGGGGTCTTGGCCACCGTTGCAAGACTCTTAAGTCCTTTGTGAACGGGACCTGAGGTTGCAAGAGCACTACCTGTGACCAGAATTAGAACCATCTGCATTGAGAATGCTAAGAATTTCCACATTCCACCACCAAAATAAGTGGTCATATCAATAATAGATGCGCCTTCAATAACGATTCCCAAGACAAAAACGATGATGGCGAGAATGACTGCAAAGATGAATGCATCGGGTAAATACTTCTTTGCAATTTTGGAAAAAAATGTACCGAGTGATCGAACCATGTGTTCCTCCTATGATCTCAGGTAATAGATATAAGGAGGTATAGCAGCAATTGTACCAATCTGATGAATAGACCATTTTTTTACGTTAATCCCTGTTTACAGGGATTTTTTTCTGATTTCTGTCGATTTATATTGAAAATATCTCATCGAAAGCGGTTTCAAGCGCCAGCATTTTCATACCTTCGTGCAATAATTTGCACGTTGACATCAATCAATCAAATCATAGCGACTGAGCTTATATTGAAGGTTACGTAATGAGATACCAAGTTCCGCGGCAGTATTGGTACGATTACCTCCCTGAGCAGCGAGGGTCTGGATGATGAGAGTTTTTTCAAACCCGCAGAGAATGCTCTTTAGATTGCCTTGCTCTCTACTGGTCGCCTCCCCCTCGAAAACAATCTCATCTTCATTAATCAAATTATCTTCGGAGAAGATAAATACCCGTTCCAGGGTATTTTTCAATTCTCGAACATTCCCAGGCCATGAGTAGGTCTGTAAAAGCTTGGCTGCGAGAGGGGACAGCTGTTTATCTTTCCCGTACTTCGTTTTAAGGACATCAATAAAGTGCTCAGCCAGTAAAAGAATATCGCCACCTCTCTCCTTTAAGGGAGGAACTTTCATATGGACAACATTCAAGCGGTAATAGAGATCCTTTCTGAACCGCCCGGCGTCGACTTCCTCATGGATATTCCGGTTGGAAAGAGCGATGATTCGAGTATTGACGGCAATATGGCGATTCCCACCAACCCGGTAGAAACATCTTTCCTGGATGAAATTCAGCAGTTTGGTCTGAAGTTCATAGGGAATCTCGGTGATTTCATCGAGGATTAACGTTCCATTATCGGCTTCCTCGACCCGACCTTTTTTCAGCGAGCTCGCTCCCGTGAATGAACCTTTCTCATGCCCGAACAGTTCTGATTCAAATAAAGTGTCAGGGATACTCGAACAATTTGTATAGATAATCGGGGCGTTTTTATCGGCACAGGTAAAATGCACCTGCTTGGCCAAAATATTTTTTCCAGTCCCCGTTTCCCCGGTAATCAAAATCGGCACATCGGCAAAAGCAAGCTTATTAATCAACCCCTTAAGTTTTTTGACCTCGGGGCTCTCGCCAATAAAATCTTCGAAATAAATATGATTTTTCTGCTGACGTTTCAAAGCCGTATTTTCACGACTCACCTTTGCAAACTTTACGGCCCGTTCGCACGACATGAGGATTTTTTCGGTATCAAACGGTTTTGAAATAAAATCATAGGCCCCGAGTCGCATCGAATCAACGGCATTATCGACAGTCCCCATAGCAGTAATGACGATGATCTCCGTGTTTTTATTATTCTCCTTTATAACCGGAATCAGATCGTGCCCGCTCCCGTCAGGGAGTCCAAGGTCAAGGATAACCACCTCCGGGCTCTTTGCTGCAATTGAATTCTTTGCCTCAGCGAGACTTCCGGCGTCAAAAACTTCGTAGCCTTCCTGATCCAGGAGCTCTCTCAAAAAAACCCTGACGTTTTTTTCGTCATCTACAATCAGTATGCTGTCCTTCATTTACTCACCTGCTGTCCGATTTAGTGTGATGGTCACTTCGGTGAATTCTCCCTCAACCGAAGTAATGACAATATCACCACCATGGCGTTTTAAGATTCGGTAACAGATCGCAAGTCCAAAACCTGTACCGCTATCTTTCGTGGTGAAGAAAGGGTTATATATTTTTTGAAAATTATCTTCATTAATGCCCCTTCCATTATCTTTAAAAGTAATAGAGATATGTTCGTCGGTCGCCCTTAGCCCTAATGATAATCGCCCATCTTCAGCTTGATCAAGAGCATCCAATGCGTTTTTAATAATATTCTCAAACACCTGAATTATTTTGTATTTATCGAGAGATATTATGAAATTTCCATTCTGTAATATTTTCTTTTCAAATACAATTTCAGGATTGACTGTTTGATGGCCCGCCAACAAACCATCGAGAATGTCCATGAGATCCTCATCCTGCTTCTTCAGAGGAGACTGTCCACCATACAATAGCAGATCGTTGAGCAACCGGTTCACTCTGTTTAGCTCTTCATCCATAATCTGAAGATATTCGACCCTTTTCTCTTCTTTCAGAGCTGGACGCTGCAACATCTGGGTAAATCCTTTCACAGATGTCAGCGGATTCTTAATTTCATGAGCAACGCCGAGACTCATCTCACCGAGGGCAGCGATCTTTTCCTTCTCTTTCAGATCATTCTGATACTGCCTGATAAGTGTCAGATCCTGAAAAATAAGAATAAGTCCTAACCTTTGCCCTTGTTCATCAATAACAAAGTTACTCAGGACCTTAATGATTTGATCGGAGAGGTTCAGCTCGATACCGTCGGAACATTCATCATCAAGCAAACCGCCATCGATGATTGAATTGACAGATTCTCCAAAAATTTCACGAGATTGTCTGCCGTGGATATCATGACTAATATGCTTAAATAGCTGATAAAACTTGCGATTAGCATGGGTAATTATGCCATCATTCGAAACCACGAGGACGCCACTGACAACCGCATCAAGTATATATCGAATATGCGATTCGACATAACCAATATTATCAACGAGCTCATTGACTGTTTCACCAATAATATTCAGTTCACCATCGACCTCTGGAAGCCGGGAGTTTGGTTTATCCATCAAATTTTCAATTTCGGTTTTTAAAACTGTAATCCCACTTAAAAAATTCCTGGAAATGACGTAGACACAGAGGTAAATCACAGCAAAAATTATGATGACCAGTAGGTAAACCCTTTTCATTATCTTTGTAAGCTGAGCCTGAACCCTGTCTACCGTCTCATTGGCCCATATATAACCGATAACGTTCCCATCGCGGATAATCGGATGCATGCAGTTCATAATGTTACCTCGGACAAGTTCCCCGATCTGAACGCGCTCTTCGCCAGTCGCCATAGCTGCAAGCCCCTCATGGCTTTCATCTATTGAGGTTCCGACAGTATATTGAAACTCTTCACTCGGCCCATAGGTCAACACGCCATCCAGTTTTTTAGCGTAGTATCCAACGCCAACACCCGGGTTACCGGAAGCAACGAAATCAGTGACCTCCTTCAACTCCCGGTTAAGAAAATCAATCTGTTCTTCCCGACTCAGCGAAAGAGCATTCCCACTTGCCAGAAGATCCTCGAATGTTCCGTCAAGGTAACGATCCAGCTGCCGTGTCAGCCCGAATAGCTTATCCTGTTTTTCCTCAAAAATAGCAGCCGTTATTTCTGTTCTTAAAAAAAAGGTGAGCACAAAAAACGGGATCAATATTGAGATAAAAATAAAAAACAACAGCCTCGCGGCAAAGTTATATTGGCGTTTTAGCATGAACAACTCCGGCAGCCCAAAGGGCGTTGTGATGATTGCAAAGACATCATAGTGACACATTTTGCTTCCCTCTATGGATGGAATAACTCCATAGGAGGTTTGACCTTGGCTCTATTCTACAGAAAATACACATACAGACAGCTAAGCATGATGAGAGTGACCATCAATGTTCGTTAGAGACATTCTTGCGATCAACCAGCCATGCAAGAGAGCAAACAGCAGCAGATATATTTCCAGAACTACGGTATAAGTCCAACCAAAATAAAGCACCATCATAGGTAACAGCTGTGGCTTGACACTCCGAGCATAGATAAAGGTCGCGATCAATCCAGTTCGCATCCCCTTCTGTTGCATCTCTTTTAAAAATTCAAACCAGAGATAGATCGGCCCCATAGAAAAGATACCACCGACCAAAGAGATCAGATAGCCTCTGAGACCTGAACCTTGTCCGACATGCTGTTTGACCCATTGAGGTTTAATCAACAGATTCAATATAAACATCAAGATAAATACGAACACCATAATCGGGATCAGCTTGATAAAAATATTGTAACTAAATTGAAGAGAAGCAAATACACGATCTGGTTTAGCAAGAAAGGTTCCAAAATAAATAGCACAGACAAGCATCAGGAATAGATAGCCCTCAGGGATCGATTTTTTTGTCTGCCGAAATCGGAATTGTCGTTTAGCCATCCCCTAACCTACCAGCAACAGCATAGTGATCATCACAAGATAAGAAACAAGCAAAGAGAAGATAAAAGCCAGGCCGTTACGAACCAAAGCAAAGCGGGCACCAAAGGTCTGTATTTCAGCAGGAAGCTGAGTACTGCCAACGGTTACCCAGCTAACAATCAGGGCCGTGACAGCCATGAGACTGACACCTTGACCGAGAAGCTCCCCTCCGAGAACATAACTGACCAACGGATTACCAATCGAGATAGAGCCGACACCACCACCGATTAAGCCATCAAAAAAAATACCACCGCCAAGAGACTCTGACATCTGATTAAGCGGAATAAATTCCATGATAAGCCCTGACAACAAAATAATAGCCAGAATATTCACCAGCATACGCTGGAACATCCTAACAGTTTTGCTCAGGTGAATGGCGATGACTCCCCCACCCCTGTTCTCTGAAATTTTATAATCCATCTCTCTTGAATACAGCAGATAGAATTAAGAATCCAGTTATCATTTCATCCAGATAAGGGCTGAGAAGGGAGGAAATGTAACGGAAGATTGGATAAAAAATTGCCCCGCCAAGGAGGAGTCTCGACGGGGCGAATCACGTGGATAGGTGTCTCACGCGAACAAACTTACTGTTTTCGTTGCTGCAGTCTTTGCAACCACATGGTAAGACTACTTATTGGTATGACCAATGTCAACAAAAAATCATAATATTGTTTTATTATTTTTTCTTTCGTAATACCTCTGCGAGGAGCTCAATTGTATGTCGAGCCTGAACTGGCATATCAGCTTTCTCGAGACCACCACGTATCTGCATCATACAGCCAGGACAGTCCATTGCCACACATCCCGCCTCTGAAGCTCTGATATCATCAACTTTGTCTTCTAGAATCTTTTTCGAAATATGTGGATGACTGGTCAACGAATAGGAACCACCAAATCCACAGCAACGATCTGAATGTGCCATTTCCACAAGATCAAAACCTGCTGTTTCAAGCAATTGACGCGGCTCTTTCCAAACACCAACACCACGCTTCAAATGACAGGAGTCATGATAAGTCACCTTCTTGCCATCTGCAGCATCGGCAAACAAACCAGCACCACCGAGTTCATTGAGAACAAAACTGGCCGCATCAACAGTAATTGATGACAATTTTTCTGCCCGATCCGACAACTCAGGGAGATCCTTAAGGTGTTCAACAAAGTTTTGCTTCAAAGCCATGGCACAGGTTGGACAAGTGGTTAAAACAAAGTCAGGCTCTTCATCCATCAATGCAATGACATTCTGTCTTGCTAACTCCAGAGCCGTTTCTTTATCTCCGGAATAGATCGCCGGGATCCCGCAACAGTTCTGATCTTTGGGATAGAAGACCTCAACATCGAGCGCATTCATGACCTCAATCAAATCGAGACCCAATTCTGGATAAAGGAAATCATTGGCACAACCGCCGAACAAGGCAACCCGATAGCGAGGCTTGTCGATCTTCTGCACTTTTTTATCGAAGGAATCACGCAGCGGAGTGTTAGCGACTGCTGGCAGAGTCCGCCATTCTGTCAATGGTGAAAAGAATAGTGGCAAGTGGCGAATCGTTCGTTCACCGCGTGTGACCGGTTTCTGTAACAGGCTAGCCGCCCGAATCATACTATGGAACAGTTTACGGTTTTGCATAACCTTACGGAAGACCAGAGCTTTACCTGCACCAATTCCCTCTTCATCGCCAACAGTTTCACGCAAGTGCAGGATAATTTCTTCCAAATCAATATTACTCGGGCAGACTGAAACACAAGAGCGACACCCGATACAGGCCTTGACCAGTTCGGCCGCATTATCAAGCCCATGATAGAAAGCAGTCAGTATGATTCCGATTGCGCCAATATAGACATGACCAAAGACATGACCGCCAACGGTCTGATAAACAGGACAGACATTCGCACAGGCCCCACAGCGGATACAGTTCAGAGCGTCCTGACAGTGTTTCGATTCAGCCAGTTCACTGCGCCCGTTATCCAGCAGAACATAGTGCAACTCCTTCTCTTCACCATCACAAGGAACGGCCCCACGGATCCAGGTTACATAAGAAGTCAAGAGTTGGCCCGTCGCATTTTTCGGCAAAATCTGGACAACTCTGGCGGCATCGTCCAAAGTCGGAACCAGTTTTTCAATCCCGATCAAAGCGACATGAACCTTAGGCAGGGTTGAAGCCAGACGTGCATTTCCCTCATTAGTGACCAGAGCGATACCACCGGTTTCAGCAATGGCAACATTTGCTCCAGTGATTCCTATTTCAGCATTAAAATATCCCTGACGTAACTGTCCGCGAGCTACTTCAACCAAATGTTCGATCTCAGCGGGTTCTTCTTTGCCGGTTTCTTTCCCGAACAGTTCCGCGACCTCTTCTTTAAACATGTGGATCGCTGGCATAACCATATGACTCGGTTTCTGTCCCGCTAGTTGAATAATCCACTCGCCCAGATCGGTCTCCAGAGCATCGATACCAGCATCCTCCAGAGCGTGGTTGAGATGGATCTCTTCACTGACCATACTTTTACTTTTAACAACCAGTGAGGCATTCTTCCTTTTCGCCAATTCAGTGATATAACGATTTGCATCATCAGCATCTTTGGCTCGGTAGATGATGGCTCCGGCAGATTCAGCATTGGTAATAAACTGATCCAGCAATTCTGTATGATTTTCGCGCACTCCAGTCTTCATCTCTGAAATCTTTCCGCGCATCTCTTCAAAGTTGAGCCCGGTATAGGCTTTTTCTCGAGAAAGCAGATAGGCATCACCAAACTTATGCAGGGCATCCTGCAACTTCGGCGTTGCCAGGGCTTTTCCGATTCTCTCACGATATTCTTTACTACGCTGCTTATTCATTGCTCTACCAACTCCCTTTCCAGATATGGTTCAATAATCAACCACCGTTGACGCTGATTTTTGACCCTCTTTTATATTGTTCACATTTCCAGAAAATCGTCTGACAAGCCTGGAATCAACAGGATATAAAGCTCCTTCGGACCATGAACCCCAATCGTCAGCACTCGCTCAATATCAGCAGTACGACTCGGCCCGGTAATATAGGCGATATAATTGCGCGGACTACGCTCATGCATCTGACGCATCGGCTTGATCGCTTCTAGACCGTCTGCGACAATCTTTTCAGGATCGAGCAGGACAAAGTGCTTTACGGGCAAAGTTGTCGCCAAGCGGATATCTTCATCAGTACTCTCCAAGGCAAGAGAACCAGTATCGGCAATCGCAAAGTTAACACCAGTCAGACCAGCTTCAGCCTGATCTGCAGCACCACGGAAGTCTTCAGTAACGACATTGATCCCTGCAGCCCTTAGCGCTCCGGCAATGTCATATCGCTCACCACTTGCAAAGGAAGGAAGCAGCAGGGTTCCCGAAACTTGATGGGCCAGATACTCAACGGCAGCAACGATGGATTCAACAGGCTCGATAACGGCCCCTGCTCCTTTTGCTACCTCGACAAAACGATCTATCAGTTGCTGATCTCTCATGGTAACCTCTCTATGTTTGTTTATTGGTCTGACCAGTTCTATTATATGACCAACAATCAAGTCAATAAAAAAATAACAACGTTCCCTCCATTATGCTCTGAATACTGGTTCAAACCCCTTTTACAGCTAAAAACGTCGAAAATTAAATCACTTGATTCTGATCTCAATCAATTATCCGCGCAACTCCCAACAGCCTGAAATAGTTCAGCTAAACGATCACCCAAGAGTAAATAAACTATCATTTCCATAAATTGTTTTGTAAGACAAGGAAGCCCACGATGTATACTTCGCTTCATATTGCTGTCGGTTTCAGGGCAAATTTTAAGTAGAAAAGAACTGACAAGAGTCAGAAGTCGTGACCTGGTAGCTCACCAATAAACAAACCGGAGCAGCGGATTAAGTATTTTTATAAATTCCACCTTTCGCATATCTTTTTTGCTGCTAAATAATGATCTGACAAAAGGGGATAAAGCTGAAATACAAAGTTTAACCGGTTAAAATATTATGACTCATTCAAGAGACTCTGACAGCAGTTACCCGAAATGAACCAAAAATCATGATCACGGGGTGCTAAAGTCTTGGATTTAAGACCTTTTCTTCACTAAGCAACAATTCCACTAAGGAATAATTACAGACTAGGATCAATGTCAAAAAAACGATCGGCATATGTCTGCACGAAAGAACTCCTTGAAACACCCTTGTTTGAAGCTTAATAAAAAACACTTTTCCACCCCCAACACCGATTATATCATTGCAGCACCCTGGTCTGACCACACACATAGGAATTTCGGACCTGAATTACTCATCATTTCAGAGAATCGATGAACACAACATAAAAAGGATAACTATCTATTTTTTAAAGATTTCATGCAGAACACACAAACGCATTAAGAGGCAATGGTAATTTTATTCCAAAATTGGTAAAACAACTTTATATATTTCCTATTGACATTGGTCATACCTTTAACTTAACTTTCTTGACACGTAGAGTTGTTTCTTCGCCGACTTGTACCAACTGCCACTGTGGCTAACTGCCACCATTAAAAAGGACACAGGGACAAAAATGAACACAGCAATCTCGTTACTACCGATTCTCCTGCTCATTTATCTGATGACCAAGAAAAACAGCATGCCTTCCTTCAAAGCTCTGCCGTTAATGGCATTGCTCCTCTATGTTTTGAAAATGGGTTACTTCAATATTGAAGCAAACCTGGTTAATGCAACTGTTATCAACGGCCTTCTGACTGCCCTGGTCCCAATTTCCATTGTTTGGGGCGCTATCCTCCTGTTCAAAACCATGGAAGCAACTGGCGCCATGGACACAATACGCGCCTGGCTTAACAGCGTAACCACCAACAAGGTGGCGATTGCCATGATCGTCGGCTGGGCTTTCGCATTCCTTATAGAAGGTGCCAGCGGCTTTGGTACTCCCGCAGCGATTGCAGCACCAATTCTGGTCGGTCTTGGTTTTCAACCGATCCGGGTTGCCATTCTTTGCCTTATTATGAACAGCGTGCCTGTTCACTTTGGTGCAGTAGGAACACCTGGCTGGTTTGGTCTGGGTCAACTGCCCGGTATCGGCCCTGATCAATTACTTCAAATCGGCTTCAACGCAGCTATCATGCACAGCTTTGCAGCTCTGGTTATTCCAGTCATCGCACTGACCTTTGCCCTGTCATTCAAGCAGGTCAGACGCAACATTGTTTACGTCTACTTAAGTATCTTAAGCTGTATCGTTCCTTATCTTCTGGCTGCCAGCATCGATTACGAATTTCCATCTGTTGTTGCGGGTGCCATCGGCCTGGTTCTGTCTGTTTTTCTTGCTAAAAAGGGTATTGGCCTGGCCAAAGAAGATACTGAGGAGGTGGAAGAAAAGAGAAACATTTCCCTGCCAATTCTGGTTAAAGCGACCTTCCCACTCTGGGGTACTGTTCTTGTTCTGCTGGCAACACGAATTAAACAGCTGGGCATTAAACCTCTGCTGGTCGGCAAGGATGCTCTGTTTGAAATGTCCTTTGGCAGCCTTGGAAATTTCGCTGTCAGCAAATCGCTGGTTATTTCAGTCAGCAATATTTTCGGCACCTCAACGGCATGGAAATATGCAACCCTCTACATCCCCTGTTTGATTCCATTTGTTCTTATCTCAGCCGTTGCCTTCTTTATCTTCAAAACCAAGCACGCAGTTGCTACAGAGACCGTTACCAAATCTTTGGTTCAGATGCAAAAACCGGTACTTGCCCTGCTCGGTGCTCTGGTCTTTGTCAAGCTGTTGATGCTCGGCACACCAGAAGTGGAAGCGAACACCATCATTATCGGTAAAGCGTTGGCTGATACCATCGGTTCACAGTGGCAGTTCTTCGCCTCTTATCTGGGCGCACTCGGTGCTTTCTTCTCCGGCTCCAATACTGTCTCCAACCTGACTTTTGGTGGCATTCAACTGTCGATTGCCAAGGAGTTGGGGCTTAATCCGATTACCATTCTCAGTATGCAATCTGTCGGCGGCGGAATGGGCAATATGACCTGTATCCACAACATCGTTGCGGTCTGCTCGGTTCTTGGCATTACCGCGAGTGAAGGGTTTATTCTCAAGCGCACCATTATTCCTATGATTGCTTACGGAATCATCGTGGCCATCGTTGGTTTTTTCCTCATGTCGCTGACGTAAAATTTTCATAGATAAGCAACAATCAAGCAGTTGAATTAATTAGCCTCCGGCAAAACCGGGGGCTAATTATAAGAGTTCAATCCATGAGCCGCCTAAAGGCGGTTGTTCACCTGATCGACTCTGCGATCGTTTTGCTCCTGACTGCGCCTGTAATTTCATATTACTTCTTCGTCACGCCCTACATAGAATCAAAGTTGGCTCTGGCCTAAAAGTGCTATTCTGTGAAATTGCAAGAGTGACCTGCTAGCCCTCCTCTGTATTGAATAATACTCTTACCATTGATATAACCGACGACCTGAGTGACCCCATGCTTCGGCTGGATCGCTACATCGATCTCTATCTCGATAGATCAGGCCCCTTCTGATAACTGGCCATTCTTAGCCCAGATTTTTAATTTTTTAACGTTTTTAATTTTACTTGGAATTTTTAACAATCTGCGCCTTAATCCTGCGTTGTCCTGAATTGAACAGGGGAAATGAAGACATAGATATCCACCAGTGCTTACAGCGTGAACAAGCTTAACCTGAAATCTCTACGCGCATCTAAGTCCCCCCCGACAAAACACGCTGAGAAGCATTTACCTGAACAGAGACATATGCAATAGCTGTAGCTCTAAAGCCCACCACCACAACAACAGCTCCTGTAACCGTTGCGATCGCGGCAAACCTTCCAATCTGTAGTTGAGCTTCTTTTGCACGTGTGTCCGCCACTGGTCTGACCAACACCGTTATATGACCAGCAACTAAATCAATGCT
>Ga0193952_1000324_pt1 | contig 20588 bp, 24 predicted proteins | sample BB_3_MG_FD_140368 | JGI IMG/M metagenome (GOLD analysis project Ga0193952, IMG submission 140368) | Microbial mat bacterial communities from the Broadkill River, Lewes, Delaware, United States - BB_3_MG | ecosystem: Environmental > Aquatic > Freshwater > River > Microbial mats | place: USA... | reverse complement strand
TGTAAGTGAAGAATCACTAGGATTAAGAACTACTAATCTTTATACAGAAAAAGATACTGTTGCAGATAAAACGACTTATGGTACTAAAGCAGCAGGTACAAGTACAAAAATTGAAAGAGCTTTTGAAAATGCTCCTCCAATGATTCCTCATGATGTAGAAGGAATGTTACCAATTACTATTAGTAACAACATGTGTACATCTTGTCATGAACCAGCAGTAGCTGAATCAATGGGTGCAACTCCTATTCCAAAGTCACACTATACAAGCTTTAGACCTCATACAACTTTAACAAAAGATGGTATGATAGAAAAAGAAGGTAAAGTAGTAGAGAATACAAGTGACTTTAAAACAGTTGCAAAACCATTACCAACTTTAGCTGGTGCTAGATTTAATTGTAGTCAATGTCATACACCGCAATCAAATAGTACTATGGTTCCTAAAAATGTATTTGAAGGAGATTTCAGAACAAAAGGTTCTGATGCTAAGTCAAATTTAATTGATAATATTAACGAGGGTGTAAAATAACCTATGAGAAGAAGAGAACTTTTTAGTTCTCTTGCCTCTTCTTTTAACAAAGAAAAGAAGCAAGAGAGTATTTTAAGACCGCCTTATTATGAAGATGAAGCTGTTTTTTTTACTAACTGTATAGAATGTGATGGAATATGTAGTACAGTTTGTGAAGAAAATATAATTATCATGCAAGAAGATAAAACACCCAAATTAGATTTTTCTAATGGAGGCTGTACTTATTGTGATGAATGTGCAAATGCCTGTCCAAATGAAGTACTAAATATAAACTACAAAAAAAACATAGCAGCAAAAATTGAGATAGATGTATCAAAATGCTTATCATGGAATCAAACTATGTGTTTTTCATGTAAAGATCCATGTTTAGATGAAGCCATAGATTTCTTAGCTATGTTTAGACCTGAAATAAATGATAACTGTACTTCATGTGGATACTGTATAAAATATTGTCCAACTCAAGCCATAAAAATAGTAGGATAAAGGATATATTATGAGTTTTATTAAAGCTATTTTTTTTATTTTTATTTTAGCTATGAGTATAAATGCAAAAAATATACAGCCCTCTTTTGAATATAAAGCAAGTGGTGGAGTAACTGATTTAATTTGTAAAGATCATATTTTATACGCTGCAACATCTGCATCTAGTGTAGATATTTTTGATTTAGAGAAAAAAGAAAAAATAGATTCTATTAAATTACCTAAAATCAAAGATTTTATGGGTGATATTATTGATTCTAAAGTTTATAGTGTTGATGTATTAGAAGATAAAATATTGATTTTATCACAAGGTTTCAAAGGTGGTAGAGCTTTAAATATTTTTGAAAATAGAAAATTAAAAGAAGTTTTATCAGATAAAAAAAGAATGTTTATAGCAAAAGCTAGATTTATAAATAAAGATATTGTAATATTTGCTTTACTTTCAAATCAAGTTTATTTATATGATATAAATAAAAAAGAGACTATAAAACAAATACATGTTTCATATTCAAAGTTTTCTGATTTTGTTTTAGATGAAAAAAAAGAGAAAATCATAGTAGCTGATGAAAGTGGTAATCTAACAATGTTAGATACAAAAAATCTTGCTATTCTTGATACTTTTGAAAAACAGAATTTAGATAATGTTTTTGATGTTGATATTAAAAATGGCATGATTATAACAGCAGGACAAGATAGAAGAAGTGCTATTTATACACTTGATAAAAAAACTGCTTTTTATAAAAATGCAGACTTTTTAGTGTATAGTGCAGCATTAAGTCCAAGTAACAAAATAGCAGCAATTGCAGTAAATGAAAACAATGAAGTGAAGATTTTTGATACTCACTCAAAAGCCGATCTTCATATGCTTTTAGGAAATCCTGCAACTTTAACTAATATACTTTTTATAAATGAAAAAGAAGTTTTTGTTGCATCGGATCATGAAAAAATAAATTATTATAAAATTGATTAAATTTAAAGGATTATAAATGAATATTTCAAGTATCGTAGTACAAACATTACCAAAATTTTTAGATGAAGTTGTAGAGTCATTAAAGAACTGTGACGTATGTGACTATCATATGCACGATGAGCTAGGTAGAATTATTATTACTATTGAAGGTAATGGAGTAGAAGAAGAATTAAAAAAATTAAGAGTTATTGAAAATATTCCACATGTGGCAAGTGCTGATATGCAAATGGCTTATAGTGAAGAAGAATTAAGTGCGCATATGGATGTACTTGATAATGCTGAAGTTGTTCCAAAAGTGCTAAATGAAAAAGATGTAGATCCTAAAGATATTGTTTATAATGGGGATTTAAAAAAGAAAGATTTAGAAGCTTTTGCTAGAACTTTTGATGAAACAAAAGAGAGAAATAAGTAACACAAACTTTTCACAAATATATAGTAAGATTAGGTATGAAAAAGTTAATAATAACACTAATTTTACTATTTACTACTATTGAACTTTTTGCTTACTCTTCAAAAGTAAGCGCTGCATATGCCATTGGAGTTTTTGATGAAAATGGCAATGGAGAAAATATCCAACACGTAAGAAAAACAAAACATGATTATAACGGTGTAGTTTATTCAAAGATTGTAGTTTTTGGAAGACTTAATGGAGTTTTACCAGAGGTTAAAATAGGTAATTCAAAAGGTCACTTTGAAAAAGCTATTCCCATATATAATAGAAAAAAAATTAAAATAGCTCAAGAGATGACTTATAAACATTACACTGTAAAAAAAGGTTATTTTGAAGTTAGATTTAGTGGTAAACTATATGATACAAAAGTATTTGTAAAATAAAGAAGAGAAAACTCTTCTTTATTTATTAATTTAGATTGTAATTAGCACCTTTTACTTTTCCATAAGATGTTAAATAAAAATATAAAACTTGTTTATCTTTATTTATTGCTTCTTTATTCTCAAAACTTATAACCCATTCATTTGCTCTTTTTTTCATATCTTTAATAGGTTTCTTTGCCCATGATTTATCTAATTTACCATTTTGAACAAATTTAGCTAATGCCATTTTTGCATTATCTTCAATTTTTGACTTACTTGCTGTATGTGAATGTCCTGCTCCAGCTGCACCTGCGTATACATTTGTTAAACCTAAAGTTAAAAGTCCTGCTACTACTATTGTTTTTATTGTTTTTCTCATTTTATTTCCTTTTTTATCTTAATTCGTATTCATTCATTTTTTTAATCTCCATATCCTCATGGATATGTAAATGTGTTTTCTTAGCAAATCCTAACTCATCTGGATCTGTTACATGAAGATATCCATGTAATTGCATTAAAAGAAGCAAGAAACCTAAGAACATAATAAAGTGATTTGCAATTTTACTAAACCTTGCAAATGCATCTAATTTTCTTAAATAGTTTAATACTATTAGCATTCCTATAAGTGCAAGTATTTGTCCTAATTCTACTCCTATATTAAATGAAATAATTCTAAGTAACATATCCATTCCAGGTTCACCTAATGGAAGTTCTTGAAGTCTTGTTGATAAACCAAAACCATGAATCAATCCAAAAATCACAACCATCATCAATAAATTAGGAGATTTTTTAATCCCTAAATATGATTGGAAATAACCGTTATTATCAAAAGCTTTATACATAACACTTAGTGCTATTACAGCATCAATAATATAGTAGTTCATTTTGATACCAAAGAATGTTGCTGTAATCAATGTAATAGAATGCCCAATAGTAAAGGCTGTTACAAACTTGATAATATCCTTAGTATTTGTTAAAAAGAATATTACACCAAATAAAAATAGTAAGTGATCATAACCACTTAACATATGTGTGGCACCTAGCCATATATATTGTAAATTTCCAGCATTTAATATTGCTGCTTTATCAGCTTCACTCATGCCATGTGCATATGCACTAACACTTAGAAGCATTAATGAAACTATTATAAATAGTCTTTTCATTTAAGTCCTTATTTAATTTGTAAGATTGTTTTTTATTTAAATAGGATTATGAAATAGGAGGACGGAATATACTATTTTCTATTAAATTAGATAATAGTTTTATATATTTAGGTGATTTTTCTTTTAGAAAAGAAGTAGTCGGTTTTTCTTTTTTAATTTCATAAAAAAGTGTAGTTTGGCTTTCGCTATGAGAATGTTCATAAATATATGTAACCCCAGATATTTCTTCACTATGAACATGAATATTTTGATTTTGAATTATACTAGTATTTGAATTTAAAAATTGTATTACTATAAATAAAATCAATATTGCTTTTTTCATCTAAATTTTAACCTACACTATTTTTAATATTACATTTTTTTGTTTTTTATCATAAGTATATTCTAATGAATACCCATGAATTAAAACAATATTCTTAATAATAAATAAACCAAAACCATATCCAGTAGAACTTTTATGACGTTTGTTTTTATCTATTTTCCACTTTTTAATATCTTTTGAAATATCAACAGGAAGTTCTTCTCCTTTATTTATAAAAGATATTCCAAATTCATCACATATAATTTCTAAAGTATTATCATTTGAGTATTTAAAAGCATTGTCTAAAAGGTTTTTTATACATAAAACCCAGAACTCTTTATCACCTTTTAGAATAGCTTTTTCACATACTTTTACCACAAGGTTTTTATTTTCAATAAAAATTCTACTTTTAGCTATATTGATTAGCTCAAGTAATGAGTTTTCATCTTCTTTTATTTTATTTTGATACGCAATTAAAGACTCTATTTGAGAAAACTCTTCTAGTTCATTATTTAAACTATTTAATATATTTGATAGTTTTTCATGGGTGAAACTTGAAGGTTCTTGATTTAAATAAAACATACCTTTTGCTAAAGGCATTTTCATTTCATGCATAAATATTTTATTAAACATTTCACGTATTTCTAAAATCTCTTCAATTTTTGAAATAGATTCATTGTAAGAGCTAATCATTTGTTTTATCTCAACATAATTAGAATCAATATCTAAAGGTGATAAATCCCCTATTTTGAGCTTTCTAAGCTTCTGATGAAGCTTAGAAAGAGGAGATAGAGACCTTTGTACTTTAATATATAAAAGCCCTTGAGTAATTAGTAGTAACATAAATACTAAATGAATAATAACCATACTTCTATGGGTAGAGATATCTTCTAATACAATTTGATTTTTATTATTATAAATTTTTACTAACTGAGTATTGCCACTAGATATAACTTCAAAACCTCTAGTTAAGTTTCCTTTTTTTAGTTCACTTATATAATCATTAGGAATTAATTCCTCAAATATTTTCATATTAAAAGCTTTTACTTGTTTATTAGTGATTTCTATATTTTTATGTAATAAATCCTGAAGATTGCTTGCTGTATTAAAATATCTTGCAGTATCAAACTCTAAATGCTGTGCTTTTTGTTGGAAATAGAAAAATACCCAAAGTAAAAGAATCACTAGAAAAGATATAAAAAATAAAAAACTTGTTTGAACAACAAGAGAACTTTTAATTTTAGAAAACAATTCTATACCCTCTTCCTCTTATTGATTTTATAAAATTTTTTTGAGTAAATTCTTTTAATTTATTTCTTATTTTTGAAATAATCATTTCTAATGACTTTCCATCACTTGAAGATATAGCTTGAGAATCATAAATAAGTTGTTCTTTTGAAACAACAGAACCTTCATTTTTTATAAGCTGTTTTAAAACTTCAAATTCACCTTGCGTTAAATATAAAGCCTGCTTCTTGTATAAAATATCACAGGCTTTTTCATCAATTTCAAACTCTTTTTCTTCTTTAAAAAACTCTTCATTTGATCTTCTTAATAAGCTAATAATACGAGCATAAAGTTCATCAGGATCATAAGGCTTTGGTAGATAATCATCAGCTCCAAGTTGTAAGCCTAAAATTTTATCAGGAACACTACTTCTAGCAGAAGAAATAATAATAGGAATCTTGCTTTTTTTTCTAAACTCTTTACAAATTTCTAGACCATCTATACCAGGAAGTCCTAAATCTAATAAAACTAAATCATAATCATTTAAATCTAAAACTAAAGCTCTAAATGGGTCATCACAAGTTAGTGTTTCAATACTTCTAGTTTGTAAAAACTGAGTAATTAATTGAGCAAATTCTAAATCATCTTCTATTAAAAGTATTTTTGTCATTTTTTAATCCATTATATATTTGACTTTATTTTTCCAAGAATTATGACAGGCCATACATGTATTATTAAATGTATTTAAATTATCTAAAGCTTTATTCCACTCTTTTTTATTAACTGCTTTTTCAATTTCTAAAACATCTTCGTCCATTTTTTATCAAAATACAGTAAAGTAGATTTAAAACCATTCCAATCTTTTTTATCCATAATAATCCATGGTTTTTTCTTTGGAGCAGGATGAGTTCTTACAAAATTTATACCCTCATCAACAAGTATCTTATTCATACCAATTATACCACTTTGAATATTATTTATTGCAACTTGCATACCTTGCATCAATTGAGCATAAGTAATATCTTCTTTTTTCATTGTTTTGATTAAATCCTCAGCTGTTTTTTCTTGAGCGAAAAGAGTTGAGATAAATACTAAACTTCCTAAAATTAGTTTTTTCATTTCTTATCCTTTTTATGTAGAAAGTATAAAGGATGAGATTAACTATTTAGTAAAAAAAAGGTAAATGAAGGTAAATAAACTTAATCTTCTTCTAAAATATTATTGATTAAATCTATTGTAATTTTTGAACTTAAGATATCTATATGATTTTTATCTATTCCATAGACTTTATCAGCAGTTTTTTGTACTTTTTCATAAAGTTGACTACTTAAAGAAATAACTCCATCATTACTAGTATCTAAAATTAAAGAATTTGTACCTTTATATGAAAAAAATAAATAATATTTCATATCTTCTGCTTTTTTTATACTTATATTATTTTCAATAAAAGCACTACCGGGAACCATGTTTTCAAAAGAACCTTTAAGATTAGTGCTTAAACGCTTTCCTAACTTAGCAAACTTTTGTCCATTCCATGGTGTAGAAATTGAAATAAATTTTTTAATATTAGTTTTAGAACTATATATATTAATCAAGCCCTTAGATACTAAGCCACCCATACTATGAGCTATAATATATAATTCATTAAAGGGGTACTTCTCATTTAATTTATCTAAAGAAAGTTTTAAACCATCTACTGAATAATTTAAATTAATACCTGTTGAGTAATAATAAACTATAGGTAAGTATTTTTCTTTATCTAAATTATTTATTATGGTTTTGAAATCAAGAGGAGTTCCATTCATTCCATGCACAAAAAGTACAATTTTTTTACTTTTATTATAATCACCTAAAAGATATACCCCTCCACCAATTTTACTAAAAAACTCTAAGGGATTCCATAAGCCTAAGCTAGCATTTTTTCTTTTAAAAATTTTATCATTTAAAAATCTTTTTTCAATCATACCAAACTCTTTAAATATTGACTTATCCTTTGTTGATGATATTAATATATTATCCTCTATAGTTAAAGAAGGTATTTCGTTTAGTTTTATATCTACTTTTGTCTCTGTTTCATTATTAACATATATAAGATCTGATAAAAATTCATATGCATATTTTTTATTTCGTAATGTTTCTAGATTTTGACATGCATAGATAAAATATGTACCTTTATTAATAAAAAATTTATATTCATCTGATTTATAATGTGAAGAAAAATCTATTAATTTATAATTTTCTAATTTATTAATATCTCCCTTTATATGCTTATATAAAACCACATAAATATTTTTATTACTTTTTTTATTTTTTACTATATCTCCACTAATAATTAATCTATTTTCATTATTTACTCTTAAATCATATTTTGCATTTTTATCATATTTAAAACTGCACCCATAGAAAAAGAATATAGTAAATACTAATATAATGTATTTTTTATTCATATAATAAGATCCTTTTGTTATTAATTTATTATATCTTAATATAATTTCTTAATTTATAAAGTATCAAAAAACAAACTATTAATAATAAAATATAGTGAAAAATTATGCTTAAGTTACAAATTAATTACAAATTTTAAAATTTCTTTTATAAACGTAGCATTAGAGTAGCATTTTAGTTTTTTTTATGATATACTCTCATTCATAAAACAAGAAGTTTTATCTATATATCTCTCCTTAGTTAAAAATTACGTAGCTGTAACAATTTTTTTCAGGATGAAACTTCTTTTTTATTTCTCACTAAACTATAAAAAATCGAAATCTTTATAATGTTTAAATGAATTTTATTTTTGAATATATCTTATTACTTTTTATCAAATAAAATTTGAGCGTGCGAACATAAAAAAAGGGAAGTAGCAAATGCTACTTCCCTTTTTTATTATCTGTAATTTTTATATTACATATATTTTTTAAGTACTTCTGGAATTCTTACACTTCCATCTTCATTTTGGTAGTTTTCCATAATAGCTAATAAAGTTCTTCCAACAGCTAATGATGAACCATTTAATGTATGAGTTAATACATTTTTCTTTCCATCTTTATATCTGATTTTAGCTCGTCTTGCTTGGAATTCTCTTGTATTAGAAATAGAAGAAATTTCTCTATATTTATTTTGACCTGGTAACCAAACTTCTAAGTCAATAGTTGTTGCTGCACTAAATCCTAAATCACCTGTACATAATTGAACTTTTTGGTGAGATAAACCTAATGAAGTTAATAAATCACTTGCACAATTTACCATTTTTTCAAATACTTCTTCACTTTGTTCTGGTTTAGTAATAGCAACCATTTCTACTTTATCAAATTGGTGTTGTCTAATTAATCCTCTTGTATCTCTACCAGCTGATCCTGCTTCTTTTCTGAAACAAGGAGTGTATGATGTTAATAGCATAGGAAGTTCATCTGAAGCTAAAATCTCATCATTTACTAAGTTTGTTAATTGTACCTCAGCAGTAGGAATAAGATATAAATCTTCTCCATCTATTTTAAATAAATCATCTTCAAATTTAGGTAATTGACCTGTTCCTTGAAGTGTATTTGAGTTTGCCATAAATGGAACATACCACTCTTCAAAACCTCTTTGACTATTGAAATCAAGCATATAATTTATAAGTGCTCTTTCCATTCTAGCTCCATCACCTTTTAAAGCTGCAAATCTAGATTTAGCTAATTTAACACCTCTTTCAAAGTCAATCCAACCATTATCTAAATCCCAGTGTTCTTTTGGTTCAAAAGAGAATTCAGGTTTTTCACCAATAGTTTCTAAAACTACATTTTCATCTTCATCTGCACCATCTGGAACATTAGAATCTGGAAGATTTGGAACACCAAGTGCAATAGAAGTAAGTTCTTCTTCTAAAACTCTTACTTCATCTTCTAAAGTTTGTTTTGAAGCTTTAAGCTCATTGATATTTGCTTGTAAAGGTGCAATATCAAGACCTTCTTTTTTATATCTTCCAAACTCTTTTGATAGTTTATTTTGCTCAGCAGTAACATTTTCCATATCTTGTCTTTTTTGCTTTGCATTTTGTGAAATAGCATTTAAATTATCAAGAGTTTCTTGGTCAACACCTTTTCTTTTAAGGGCATTTGCCATATTTTCAAAATCTTTTTGTAGTTCTCTTACATCAATCATTTTAATCTTTCATATAAAATTTTCGCAATTATATCAAATTTTTTCTATGTGAAGGCTTTTTTAAGACTAAATAACTTCTACTTGTCTTGTTAAGGGTATAAATAAGAGGTATTTTATCTTACTTTGATTATGATTCTCAAAATTATATATTATATTTAAAATAAACAAGGAGTTTTAAATGCAATTAAAACAATTAAATAAATTATTTATTACAAGTATGATTAGTATCTGTACGGTAAATATACTATTAGCTGATACAAAAAAATCAGATATTATACACGATGTTGTAGGTTTTGAAGAGAGTGCTTATGGAGAGCATAAAGGTTACCTTGCAACAAAGAGTGTGACAGGTTCTAAAATGGATGTTAATATTACAGAAATACCACAATCTGTAAGTGTTATTACTAAAGATGCTATGGAGGTTAGAAATCCACAAACAATCCAGAGCGCAACTTCATATACAGCAGCAATTGCAAATCCATATGGAGAAAATGGTGATATAAGAACAAACTATGGAATTATTAGAGGAATTGGTTATATTTATAAATCATCATTTCTTGATGGTTTAAAACTATTACATGCAGGACAGTTAATTCCAAATGTTGACCCTTATTTTTTAGAAAAAGTAGAAGTTTTAAAAGGACCATCTTCTGTATTATATGGTGCAAGTGGACCTGGTGGACTTTTAAATTTACAAAGTAAAAAACCAAACGATGAAGCATCTAAAGAGATTGGAATTAGTTTTAGCTCTTTTAATAATAAAACTATTTTAGCAGATATAAATGACAAAATTAATGACAAGCTATTATTTAGACTTACAGGGAAATATAAGGAAGGAGATAATGAATTAGATAGATCTACAAATAAATCTTACTTCTTTAATCCATCTCTTACATACTTAATAGATGATGATAGTTCTTTAGATATTCAAGCCTCTATTGCAAAAGATCAAATAAAAGGTCTTGGTATGACATATAGTGCTTCTAAAAGTACTATAAACTATCATAAAAGTATTATTGATGCAGGAGGAGCTGCTTTAAATCCAACACTTCCAGCTCAAGCAAACGAGATTGAAAATGCAAATTTACCAAGTACTATGTTTATAGGTTTACCTGATCAAGAAATATTTGAAAAGGAACATAAATCACTTTCTACTACTTATAGTAAAAATATCAGTGAAGATTTAAAATTTAGATCAACAATTAGAGCAATGAAGATGGATGGTATCTTTAACTACTCAACTCCTTCTGCTGCAAGACTAGGACAATTATATGCTGACTTATCAAATATTCCTATGGAATTTCTTGAACTAGAATCAGATTTAAATTCACTAGCAATGGATAATAATCTTCAATATAAATGGGGAAATCCAAATATTGAAAATACTTCATTATTTGGATTGGATTTCCAATACCTTCAACTTAAACAAAAAAGAAAAACACCAGTTCAATACAGTTTTGATGTTTTAGCACCAGATTATTCACAAGTTGTAGTATCACCAAACACTTATAGTATAGATGGAAAGATTGATAGTTCACAACTTGGATTATATGTTCAGAATCACATGAAAATTAATGACAAAATTGTTGTTTCTTCATCTTTAAGATATGATAAAGTAAAAGAAAAAAATACAAATAATCTTACAAATACAGCATCTACTCAAAAAGATACTAATCTATCAGGAAGATTAGGTTTTATATATTTATTTGATAATGGAATTAGTCCTTATGCTACATACTCAACTTCCTTTCAAACAAATGTAGGTGCAGATAAAAGTGGTAAAAACTTTGAACCATCTATTGGAAAACAAATTGAAGTTGGAGCAAAATATCAACCTGAAAATATAAATGCATTATTTACTCTTGCAGCATTTAAGTTAGAGCAAGAAAAAAATCTGGCAAAAGATCCAACAGATTCAAACTTTAAAATCCAACAAGGGGATGCAGAAGTAAAAGGAATAGAGCTTGATGCAAATGTAAGCCCAAATGAAAACTCTAATATTATTTTCTCTCTTGCTAGATTAAGAGGAAAAGAAATTAATATGGCAAATCCTTTATATGAAGGTAGACAATTAGGAGATTTACCTAAACTAACTGCTTCATTATGGGCTGATTATACTTTCTTTAATACAGCAATCGGAGATTTAAAACTTGGAGCTGGGGTTAAGTATATTGGTAAAAATAAAGGTTTAAGTACAGACTACTTTGCTCCTGGACGACCACAGAAATTATTTGATGTTAAGCCATATACAATAACAGATGCATTAGTTTCAACACATTATAAAAATACTAATATTTCATTAAATGTATTCAATGTATTTGATAAAAATGCAAAGCTGAATAATAACCTTATTCAAAGTGGTGAAACACAAGGTAGAACATTCAATGTTACACTTAAATATAAATTCTAAGAGAAGATTTTTCTTCTCTTAGAACTATTAAATAAAAAGGCTTTATTATAAAATTATGAACAATATAAAAAATATATTTATAAAAGATACCAATAATAAGTTAGGAGCTATTAGACTAAGCTTTGGTATTCTTGGCTCTCTTGCACTTGCTTACTTAACTATCATGCTTATTGCAAAAAATTTAAATGATTCAACATTTGAAAATATTGTAATTGGAATAATACTACTACCATGTTTTTGGTCTATTTTTGGATTATGGATTGTTATGTCAAAAACAAGATTTAACGCTATATTAAAAACAATCATACCTTTCATTGTTTTGTACACTTTAGTATATATCATAGGATAAAAAATGAAAAAAAAACTATTTAATATTCATAAACTTATAGGGGTTAATGTAATCCTATTTTTCTTTTTATCTCTTTTCTTTGGTATTCTTACAATATTTCAACCATATATTAGTTTCTGGGAAGAAGGAAAACAACATATCAATAAAGTTGAGATTGAAAATATAAATCTAGACAAATGTATAAAGCAAATAACAAAAAGAACTTATTTCGATGAAAATGGTGAAAAACTTAGCAAGGATTTAATAAAACTTACCCTTCCTTCAAAAGAAGCAAAAGGTAGTAATCTAATTAGAGTAAACAATAGACCTAATTTTTATTTAGATCCAAATACATGTAAAAAAATAAAACCAAGAAACTTCACTATTTCTAGATTTTTTGATCAAATTCATACAGGAAGAATATTTAATTCACTTGTTTTTAGAATCATATTTGGATTTATGTCTGTAGCTGTTGTATTTTTATCTTTAAGTGGATTATTCTTAATTATTAAAAACCATTATAAAAATTCTAAAACTAAAACAACAAAAGGTTTATATGCAAAATACCATAGACTACTTTTACTTTATACACTACCTATAGTATTTATGTTTGGTTTAACTGGTGCTTTATTTAATTTAGGAGTATACAGTTCCCCAATTATTACAAGTTATTTAACAGATGGAAAAACAGCTAATGTATTAAAAGTTGATAGGAATATCTTAGTAGATCCTGAATTAGAATACATAAAACCAAGCAAAAAAGTTAAAACTCTTAACTTAAATAGTTTATATATTAAAGCAAAAGAACAATTTGATGATATTAGTTTTTATAAAATAGAAATCTATAATTATCAAGATATTCATGCAAGAGTAAAGTTTATTGGATATGAACCTAATAACTATTTTATAAGTTCAATGGGTAATGAAACATATATCGTTTTAAATGGAATAAATGGAAAAGTATTAGATAAGAAGATGGCTAAAGATGGCAGTTTTACAGAGAAAACATTAGATTCAATATTCTATCTTCATTACCTAAGAACATTTACAGATATACCAAGAATAGTATTTGGAATAATTTGTATTAGTATATTTATTGGTCTTGTTATGGCTATGTTGTTATGGCTAGAAAGAAGTAAAAAAGATAAGTTTTCATACAAAGTTATCAAACCTCTAAGTTTTACTATTATGTTAGGTTCTCTAATTGCATCTTCGGCACTATTTGCAACAAATTGGCTAATTCCTAAAAAGTATCTTTATTTTAATATCTTAGATAAACTTCATAATACTCAAGAGTTTTTATTTTATTTAATATATTTACTTCTGTTTATATTTATTTTTATAAAAAAAGATTTATATATAGTTACAAAAAGAAGTTTCTTCCTTTCTGGAATACTTTTATTTATTGCTGTAATATCTCATGGATTAGCAAGTGGATATAACTTAATACACTCTTTTAATGAAGGTTTTACAGAAATTTTCCTTATGGATTTAACTCTACTTATTATGAGTATTATCCTTATAATATTTTCAAAAAAAATCTCACCTAAATACTTTCCAAAATCTTAAGATGAACTCTTCATCTTAAGATTTAAAAATATGAAGATTTATTTTCTCCTTTTTTTAGGTTTTTTTTTCCTTCTATTGACATTTTAATATTGATAGTTATATTCATTAATGATATTATTCTCGATTAATTAAAAGAAGGAAATTAATGATAAAACAATTATATACAATACTATCAACACCAGAGAACAGCGGAAAAAAAATTGGATTATTTAGAACAATATGTTCAATTTTCGGTGGTTTAATTAGTGCCTACTTAGCAATGACTGTAGTAGCTTTTCTAATACCATCAAGAATTCAAGAAGCAGCTGTATTTTCAATTATGTTTAATACTTTAGCATGGGCTTGCTTTAGCATCTACATAGCTCTTGCACCAACAAAATTAGATTCTTTATTACGGTTTTTATTACCTACAATTATTTTTTCTATAACTATATATATTTTATACTAGAAGATAAAATGCAAGAATCAAAATCAAAACTATTTAAACAAAGACTATTTAGAATCCACTCAAGTGCTGGAATTACATTTTCTATAGTTATGTATATTTCAATATTTTTTGGAATATTTACAATACTATTACCTTATATTTCCCAATGGGAAAAGCCTTCTCGTCATTTTGAAAAAGCTGAATTAATAAACATCAATTATAATAAAATGCTAGATGTTGTTTTACAAAACCCAGATTTTCCTAAAGATAATATTTTAATTAACCTGCCAGGTAATACAGGCGATCCAGCATTAACAATAACACATATGTTTGCGAAACCTATCTCATTTAATCCAATTAGTGAAGAAAGAATTGATGATGAAACTTCAAAGACTCATTTAGGAAAATTTTTAAATGAGCTTCATTATGGAGCACCATTAAAACTAGCAGGCCGTCTTATTTTCGGCTTTGTAGCAATTGGAACAATGGCTTTAATCATAACAGGTTTAATTCTAGTTATAAAAATGAAGTTTCAAAATAAAGGGAAAAACCAGCATGCAGTTTTTTCAAAAATACATATAAAAATTCTTACATATGTATTTCCAGTTTTACTACTAGTTTCACTTACTGGTGCAATTATGAATGTGGGTCTAATTAGTTCAGGACCCATGTCTCAACTTTTAACAAAAGGTCAATCTTTAAATATTGATGCCCTTGTAGGATCAGTTTTATTTCCAAGAGCAGAAGCTGTAAAAAAAGAAAATAAAAACGCTTCAATGTTAAAGATCCAAGACTTACTAAAAAAAGCAAAAGAAATTAATCCTGAACTTACTTTTAAACAATTAAAACTAATTAATTGGAATGATTCTAGTGCAAGAATTCAAGTTATAGGATATAACCCATACAAACCTTTTTTAAACGGTAGAATATTTAACAAACCTTCTGTTACATTAAGTGCAACTACTGCTGAGCTTATTACTAATAAAAAAGTAATGGATAATACTTGGGGTGCATTTTTATCTGAGTTTCTATTTTTCTTACACTTTTTATTTGGAATTGATATTTTCACTCGAATACTAATAGCAATTATAATGCTCTTTGCTTGTATAGGTATAGGCTTTGGAGTTATGATACATCTAGAAAAACAAGCTAAGAAGTTTCAAGATAAAACTATATTTTATCATTGGCTAGGGAAATTATCTCTAAGTACTATGATTGGTATACTACCAGCAACAGGTTCACTATTTCTTATGCAATGGATTTTACCTTTTGATATAGAAGACAGAGTTCTAATACAACAGTGTATTTTTTATAATATTTGGATATTTACATTGTTCTGGTCTTTTTATAGAATCAACTCATACAAAGCATCAAAAGAATTCTTTTTCACTGCTGGTATTTTATTTATACTTGCACCTATTTTACATCTAATAAAAGTAAATTATTCTATGAGCTATATAGGTATTGATATAACTTTATTAGTCTTAGGTATTTCACTTATTTTCATTTCAAAAAAACTTCCTAAAGATAGAGAACAAGCAAAACTATTTTGGAAAAAAAATTAAAAGGTTACTTATGAAGAAAATTATTACACTTATTACAATATTTATAATCCCTGTTAGCATTTTTGCTCATTCTTTATTACTTAATGTCTTTGATAATGAAGATAACACAATTACAGTAGAAGGTATATTTAACACAGGTGAGAGTGCAAGTGGAGCATATATTATATTAGAAAATACATATACATCTGAAGTTCTATACAAAAAAAGACTTCCCTCTTCTAGCGAATTAACAATAAAAATTCCTGACGTTAAATACAAAATCATATTAGATGGAGGGCCAGGACATCAGGTTGTAAAAGAAGGAATTGCTCCAATTAATGGTTTTAAAAAAGAAAATATTGAAAATAAACAAAAGAATACAAAGAAACAAGAAAAAAAATCAAGGGTAGATTCTCAAATATCAGCTAACCCTATTATTAGTATTTCTATAGCTTTAGCATTTCTAACATTATTTGCAACTATCTTAATTAGTATAAGAAATACAAATAAAATTTTGTTAAAAATAAATAATACTTGTCATGATAAGTAAAAGTATAAGAAGCTTTTTACTTAATTTTGATTATGATTCTTAAAATTGTCATTTGTGATTTGATTGTCATTTTCATATGACATAATTCAACTAGTTACTTCATACATAAGAAAAGGAAAGAAATGAAAAAAATGTGTAAAACAATATTTGTTTTATCAAGCTTACACTTAGTTTTATTTGCAAACCAGATAGATAAATCTGTAAATGTAATAGAAAAAACAAACACTCAGTTAAAATCTTATCAACAAAAAATTGATAGAAATGAGAGTGTAAGAGAAAATCTTCTTAATGAATATAAATATACTAATAGCTCAATAAAAAGTACTAAAACTTATAATAAGCAATTAGAAAAAATTGTTATATCTCAAAAAGAAGAATTAGCAAGTTTAAATCAGCAACTTATAGATATTGAACAAACTCAAAAGAATATTTTTCCATTAATGATTAATATGATTAAGTCATTAAAAGCTTTAATAAACGAAGATGTACCATTTTTACTAACTGAAAGATTAGAGAGAGTAAAAAGGCTTGAAAATACTTTAGATAAAGCAGATATTCAAACTCATGAAAAATATAGAATTATATTAGAGGCATTTAAAATAGAGTATGACTATGCGAAAACAATTGAAGCTTATCAAGATAAAATCGATAGCAAAACATATAATTTTTTAAGACTTGGAAGAACGGCTCTTTATTACCAAAGTTTAGACTTAAAAGAGTATGGGTATTTCAATAAACAAACAAATTCTTGGGAAAACATTAGCGATATTACTTCAAAGTCAAATATACGAAAAGCTATCAAAATAGCTAAAAAACAAAAAAATGTTGATTTCTTAAACTTACCATTTTTAGCTAAAAAGGATTCAAAATGATTAGATCTATATTAGCATTATCAATTATTAGTACATTTGCATTTTCTTTAAACTTAGAAGGTCTACTTCAAAGTGTAAAAGCTGATTCTCAAAAAGAGTTATCAAAAGAAAAACAAAGATTACAAACATTTGTAAAAAATAAAAATCAACAAGCATATTTACTAAAACAAAGTAAACAAGTTTTAGCTGTACAAGAAGATCAAAGTGCAGAATTCAAAAAAATAATTGATGCAAATGAATTACTTTTAGAAGAAAAAGAGAATGAATTAAGTGCAAAAGCTGCAAACTTAGGTGAAATGTTTGGAAGTATCAGACAAACATCTGCTGATTTCTTAACAAATTATCAAAATTCTCTTACAGCATCACAAACATCAAGTAAAGATGAAATATTTGCAAAATTTGCAAATTCTAAAAAACTTCCAAACTTAGAAGAATTAACAACTTTTTGGCACTCAATGCTTGATGAAATTATTCAATCAGGAAGTATTTCACAATACCCAGCTGATGTAATTTTAAATACAGGTGAAAAAATAAATGAAAATGTAACTAGAGTTGGTTTATTCGCAGCTGTAGCAAATGGTAAATATTTAACATACTCAAATGATATGAAATCATTAGTAGAACTTGCAGTACAACCAGACTCAAATATTTTATCAGATGCAAAAATATTTGAAAAAGCTAGTGATATTAAAAATATTACAATTGACCCTACTAGAGGAACACTATTTGAAATGATTGAAAATAATCCAACAATTATGGACAGAATCAATCAAGGTGGAATTGTAGGTTATATAATTTTAGCTTTAGGTGGATTAGGTTTACTTATTGCACTATTTAAAGTAATTGTTTTAAATATTTCATCTTTTAAAATAAAATCTCAAATGAAAAATCTTGAGAATCCTAAAACAAATAATTCACTTGGAAAAATTGCAGATATTTTCTATAAAAATGTAAACGACTCAATCAATGACTTAGAGATTAAAATTGGTGAAGCTATTTTAAGAGAAACAAACAATATCAAAAAAGGTCAAAGCTTTGTAAAGCTTTTAGCAGCAGTTACACCATTACTTGGTTTATTAGGAACAGTAACAGGAATGATAGCAACTTTCCAAGCTATTACTTTATTTGGAACAGGTGATCCAAAACTTATGGCAGGTGGTATTTCTACTGCGCTTATTACAACAGTACTAGGACTTGTAACAGCAATTCCCCTTCTTTTTGCGTATACATATATCTCTTCAAAAGCAGAAGAATTAGTATCAATTTTAGAAGAACAAAGTATTGGATTATTAGCTAAGACGCTAAAGTAAAATGATTGAATTATATATAGACGATTTATTAGCCTTCTTTGATAAAGGAGGCTTCGTATTATACATCGTACTTGCAATAGCTATTTTTTTATGGACTTTATTAATTGAAAGATATATTTATATTAGCTTTGTTTATAAAAAACATAAAAGAGCTATATTTGAAGATTTAAAAAACATAAATATTAATCATCAATTTAAAGATGAAATCAAAAGATATTTAGTTGAAGATGCAAATCTAAAACTAAAAGCAGGTCTTGATTTTATAAAAACGCTGATTATTGTTTGTCCACTTGTTGGATTACTTGGAACAGTAACAGGAATGATAGAAGTATTTGATGTAATGGCAATTACTGGAAGCAGTAATGTAAAATCTATGGCAAATGGAGTATCAATGGCGACTATTCCTACAATGGCAGGGATGGTGATAGCACTAAGCGGAATTCTATTTGAAAAAAGGTTAGAGCTATCAATCAAATATCATAAACAAAAATTAGAACTTGAACTTTCAAAGGTTATATAAATGAGAAGATTTTCACAAAAAGCTCATAAAGAAGAAACAGAGATCAATTTAACACCAATGCTTGATGTTGTATTTATCATGCTTATATTTTTTATTGTTACTACATCTTTTGTAAAAGAAGCAGGTATTGAAGTTAATAGACCTAGTGCTAAATCTTCACAACAAAAAAGTGCTGCAAATATATTAATTGCAATTAGAAATAACAATGAAATATGGATTGATAAAAGAATGGTTGACATAAGATCAGTTAGAGCAAATATTGAAAGATTAAAAGCTACAAATACACAAAATTCTATTGTTATTCAATCTGATAGTGATGCAAAGACAGGTATTTTAGTAAAAGTTATGGATCAGATTAGACTTGCAGGAATTTTTAATATTTCTATTTCAACATTAAGAGAAAACTAAATGAGACTATTTTTCGCACTACTTGTATCTATATGTATTTGTACTGGTATATTTTTTGGTATGCATTTAATGACTAGTAGTAATACTTCTGATTTAAAAAAATCAAGTAAAACTAGGCACTTAGTATATTTAAGAGAGAAAAAAGATACAAATATTGAGAGAAAAAAAAGGGTTAAACCAAAGGAGCCATTAAAAAAACCTCCTACTAAAAAGATTAAAATAGTAAAAGTAAATTTAACTCCAAAAGTTAATCAAAATGTAAAAATTAAGCCCTTTAAAACAGTTGCAAGAAATATTGATATTTCTACTACTTCTTCATTAGGTGGAGCACAAGTTGAAATGTCAGCAAGCTTAATTGATGCCAATTCATTAAGAGCATTAAAAAAGGTTAATCCAAAATATCCTAGACGAGCAAAAATGAAGAAAAAAGGTGGCTCAGTTCAAATGGCATTTGATATTAGCAAAGATGGAAATGTATCGAATATAAGAATTTTAAAATCTACGCCAAAAGGTCTTTTTGATAAAAGCTCAAGGAAAGCTATTAGCCAATGGAAATTTAAACCAAATGAGTTTACAAGAAGCGCAAGTATTACATTTAATTTTAGGTTAGCACAATGAAAAAAATAGTATTAATCTGCTTAATAATCGCAGGGTTATTAAATGCTGAAACAAAAGTATCACAAGGAACATATAAAAAATTACAAAAAGCACAAAAGTTTATTAAACAAAAACAATATAATAGTGCCCTTTTAATTTTAAATCCTATAGTAAAATCTAATGAGACTAATATTGGAAAATCATATGCTTATCAAGCAATTGCAAATATTTATATTGCAAAACAGCAATATAGAAAAGCTGCTAATAATTATGAAAAAACTTTATCTTTAAAAGCTTTACCAAAAGAAGATTTACAAAAGATAAAATTCTCTCTTTCACAAATTTATTTATCTGAATCTTTGTACTCAAAGAGTCTTAAGTATTCAAAACAATTATTAAATACAAAAGCTGTAAAACAAAGTGTATTAGTTGA